>Ga0268298_10000047_pt1 | contig 138835 bp, 114 predicted proteins | sample WWTPWeurt_MetaG_FD_194462 | JGI IMG/M metagenome (GOLD analysis project Ga0268298, IMG submission 194462) | Activated sludge microbial communities from WWTP in Nijmegen, Gelderland, Netherland - WWTP Weurt | ecosystem: Engineered > WWTP > Aerobic digester > Activated sludge | place...
GTCGTGAACGAGGCCCACTCGTGCGTGTAGATTTCCGGCGATGAGACGAGATTGATGAACCGCCCGCCGTCATGCAAACGATTGGCGAGTTCACGGAAATAGACAAGCTTCTGGTCAGCGGTCGGAATGTTGTCAAACGTGAAGGCGGAAAAGATCAAATGAAAACGCTCGTCGCCTAAGGCGTCGAGCGTTTCACTGGTTTGAACGTAGTTACCCTGTGGATCACGGACTCTGGCCCGAGCGAGCATGTCCGCCGAAATATCCGCGCCGACGGTTTGCAACCCGAGTTTCTTGAGGAAGCGCGTCGAGCGTCCGGCACCGCAGCCAAAATCCAGGGCGCGGTCGCCGTGCACATGCTGGACGACCAGTGCGGGAATATCTCGAAACGCGAGAAAATACGTGCCGGGAAATTCGAGCTGGTCATAGCTCGCCGCGCGCCGGTCGTCTTCGTAAACGTTGGAGAAAGACATGGATTGCTTGATGTTCGGGGCACGCGGAGCGCGTGCCGCCGCGTGAGCGTGAAGCGCCTGAGGTTTCGGGCAGGTTCAGAAACCTGCCGCGACGAACATCGTTGCCATCGCGTCGCTTCACGCGCAGCGGCAATGGGTCCAGCGTCTACGCTGGCTTTTGGATGTCCAGCTTCATCATCACCAAGCCCGCGAGCAATTTGGGATAGAAGTCGGTGGATTTTTGCGGCATTCTTTGTCCGGCGGCGGCGACGGTTTTGACGTCGTCCACGCTGGTCGGATTGAGCAGGAAGACGGCCTGAATGCCGTTCTGCCCGAGCGCATCTACGGATTCCTGACGGCTGCGCACGTATTCGACGTGCGTTCCGGCGGACAACACTTTGGCATCAATGCCGAGTTCCTGTTCGAGAATCTGCGCATGCAGTATCGTAACGCCCAGCGTGCGTGTGGTGCCCGCAGGCTCGTTGGCTTTGAGGAAGTAGTAATTGTCTTTGGTGCCGACGGCGCGCATACCGAACACCTGATCGTTGCCGACATTATCCATCTGTGCGAACAGCGCATCGGCCGAGGATACCGGCGTGACGGTGAAGTTCTCGCCCAGCGCGGCAATCAGCTTTTGCGCTGAGAAATTCTCGACATTGCGAATCAAGCGGTGCGTCGGCAGAATCACGAGGCCAGGATCTTCCATGGGGAATAGCGCCATCATGCGGTGGTCGAAGCCTTGATTTCCGCGGGGCTGCCAGCCTTGCGCGAGCGCTTCGCGCTTGAAATTGCAGGCGGTTTCGTAGCGGTGGTGTCCGTCCGCGATGAACAGGTCGCACGGCTCGAGCAGCTTCTGCAATTTCTCAATCAAATCCAAATCGGTTACGGCCCACACCTGATGCAATTCGCCGTAATCGTCACGGCATTCGAGCAGCGGCTTATGCTTCAAGGCAATCGAATCCATCAGGGCAACCGTGGCGCTGTGCGGATCGGAATAGAGCATGAAGATGCACTCGTCGTTCACTTCGAGTGCGCGCAGGAGCCGCAGGCGGTCGGCTTTCGGGCCGGCCAGCGTGTGCTCATGGGACTTGACGTGCTCTTCTTCCAGCGCGACCGAGGCCATGAAGCCTTTGCGGACGTAGCGCTTGCCGTTGAAGGTGAAAGTCTGGTAGTAGAGATAGAAGCCGGACTTGTCGGCTTCGACGAGCGTGCCGTTGCCGATCCATGCTTTCAGCGTGGCGGCGGCGTCGGGGTAGGTGGATTCGGGATTGGTGCGCGTCTCTTTGGATTTGATGACGCGAATGACGTTGAGGGGATCGCGGTCGTAGTATTTATCCTGCAGCGGGTTTTCAATTTTGTCGTACGGCTGCGTGACGAGCGAATCGAGCTTCGCGGCCAAAGCGGGGGAATAGGTTAAGCCGCGAAAGGGGTGAATGCGGGCCATCCGGAAACTCCGTAGGGGGGAAAAGCGGTGATAATCCACGTAAAAGATACGCAAACTCATATAAAACCGCAAGCCGGGCAGTTTGACTAAGTGCCTCAGATTGTGTATCTTACAAGGTTAACCCCGCAGTCGGCACGCCTCTCTCAGCAGTGGATTTGGTGCCGAAACGGAGCCGCAGCAGGCGGCCCGGCGGCTCTACACTACTGGAAGAAGGATAAGTGACCAAAGAAAAGACAACCGAGAAGCTCGCGGAGCATACCGAGTTCGAGCATTTTGACCTCGACGAGCGGATTTTGCGGGCGGTGAACCACATGGGCTATGAACGGCCCACGCCGATTCAGGAGCAGGCGATACCGCTGGCGATGGCTGGGCGGGATTTGATGGGCGCGGCGCAAACGGGCACGGGCAAGACGGCGGCGTTTGGCTTGCCGATTTTGCAGCGCGTGCTGACGGAAAAGCCCGATCGTCCGTCCGCGTTGATTCTGTCGCCGACGCGCGAACTGGCCGCGCAGATTGAAGACGCGTTGAAGAAGTACGCCAAATATACCAAGCTGCGGATACTCGCGGTGTATGGCGGTGTGGGATATGGCCCGCAGTTGGAAGGATTAAAGAAGGGGCCGGACGTTATCGTGGCCACGCCGGGACGTTTGCTCGATCATGTGTCGCGCGGCTCGCTGTCGCTCGAGACATTGCAGACGCTGGTGCTTGACGAAGCCGACCGCATGCTGGACATGGGTTTCTTGCCCGACGTGCGGCGAATCATTGCGCGCGTGCCGAAGGATCGGCAGACGATGCTGTTTTCGGCGACGTTCCCTAACGAAGTTCTGAAGCTCGCCAAAGAGATTCTTGATAACCCTGCGCAAGTGACGATCGGCACGCGCGGCAGCGCCGCGCGCGGTCTGACGCACACGGCGTTTCCCGTGCCTGCGCATCTGAAGCCGGGATTGTTGACCGAGTTGCTCTACGAAGTGAACTCGCAGGCTGTGCTGATTTTCACACGCACGAAGCACCGCGCCGACCGCATTCAGAAGATGCTTTCGCAGAAGAAGTTTGAAGTTACGACTCTGCACAGCGACCGCACGCAAAAACAGCGCATGGCGGCGCTCGAAGGCTTCAAGCAGGGCAAGTACAATGTGCTCGTGGCGACCGACATCGCGGCGCGTGGTATTGACGTGACGGGCATCACGCACGTGATTAACTACGACTTGCCCGCGACTCCGGAAGATTATGTGCACCGCACGGGCCGCACGGCGCGCGCGGAGCGGTTGGGGGATGCGATCTCACTCGTCGCACCCGATGAAGAGATTCTCTTGCGCGAAATTGAAAAACATCTCGGCGAAGGCATGACCCGCGCTGCGCTGAATCATTTTGATTACATGGTTCCCGCGCCGGAAAAGGCCAACAGCCTGCAAAAGACCAGCGGCACCGTCGGCCCGCAGAAGAAGTCCTTCACATCGTCGCACCGCAGACCGAGTATTCCGCGGAAGATGGGACGCTAACCAGCGTAGATACTGGACCCATTGCCGCTTCGCGTGACGCTTTGCGATAGTTATTGGGCTTGGAAAATAGAACGCCTGACCACAACGGTCAGGCGTTTTGTTTTCCGGGATGGTCAGGACGGAGGCCCGGCCATCGACAATTATTCGCGCTGGTTACTTCAAGAGCACAACTCTCTGCACAACAGAGTTCTCTCCATCCCGCGCGGAAACAAAATAAACACCTGACGCGAGATGCCGTGGCGCCGTTACATGCAACACGCTATTTTGCACAACACCCTCGTGCAACAGCGCAACCTGACGACCCAAGAGATCGAATAGGCGCACCGAAAAATCATCGAAGGGCTGACCGCTAATCACGATTTCGAAATCACCGTTGAAGGGGTTAGGGTAAACGGCAACTACAGCCCAATCGGGAATCAATTCAGGCCTCGCAATGGCGTTTGTCACAGTATCCTCAAGCCACGGAACGAATGAGACTGGTCCGGTTACGGTATCTCCCAGCCCACCGGGGTTGTTCAACTCATGGTACGGCCCGCTGGCGTCGCCCCAATAATTGAACGCGGCGTCCGTCGCGGGCGAACCGTGCAGCGCATATCCGCAGTTAATGAATACGTTGTTGCGCAGCGTTATCGGAGTCTCCAACCACGGCCATGCCCCGCCGATTGCAGGCAACCCGTTGACACTGTCATGGATGAACCAGTTATTCTCGATGCGAACAGGAGTGCCGGACGAAGGGGAAATGTCATCGCAATATATGTAGCCAGAGCAATTCTCGAAGCGATTGCCGGAAATCAACGGGCCAAGGTTTGTGTCATCTGGATAAATGACAAAACCAATAGTTCCCTCGTTGCCCAAAACTCCCCGGCAGTTTCTGAAGATATTCTCCCGGATTTCTATCGAGTCCGGCGTGGACGAGCCAACGACAAGCGCTCGGGCTCCGTTCTCGCAACCGACGACAAGATTTCCGTTGAAACGGACAATGGGGCCGTCCAATGCAATGGTTCCTGTGAATTGTTGGCCACGCGTTGGGCCAAACACGCAATCCGTAATTTCGGAATTGGCCGCGATAAGCAGGGTTCCTTCCACAAGTTTGGAAAACGTACACATGCTCAGGACGGCATTCCCACCGAGGACTAGCGCAAGGCCTTCATTCTCGACGTCACCGAGAAATACAGATCGCGTTGCGAACAGGTAATTGCCACCCCTTCCGTTCACGCATCTTCGCGAGCAGGCTCTGAACCTGCAACCTGTCACAATGAGCACTTTGCCGACAAACGGGATGGCCTGAATAAGTCCGACTTCCGTGGACTCAACCACACAGTTGGTCAACTCAGTGGTATCGGCCAAGGTCGTGATTCCGTTGCGCTCCCAGTTGCGAAAACAAAGATTCTCAATGCTCACGAATGACGATTCCGGAAGCGTGAGAGCAGCCATAGTGTCAACACCCGCCACATCCGTTGCGTCAACGATCGGGCGCGGCGCAGCGCTGTCCTGCTCAAATACTCCGATCAAAGCAAAGCGACGAGGAGGCGCAATCAGCGCCTCCTCATATACACCACGCGAAATCAGCACCGTATCCGTTGCCGCAAGACCGTCCAATGCTTCTTGAATCGTCGGATACTCTTGAGGCACCCGCAGAACGTCAGCAGCCAGCGATGCTGCAAGCAGTAGAACCGCCAGATATCTCATGAGGACGTGCGCATCATGGGCAAGGGTACGAGCCCCACTTGAGGCAACCGCCTGCTTTACAGCCACTCTCAGGGCTACAGCACGCCTCTTGATCGTTGTCCGTGCACGGAACAAGACAGACGTACATAATGTAGTCACCGGTTGACAATGCCGTTGTTGTTGTTGTTGAATCACAATCAGGGATGCTGCATCTGTTCACCGTGGAGATTGACGCAACCGGCGTCACACCCGGCGGATCGGTGTAAATAGAAACACACGATGCACAATGAAAGCAGTTAGTGCCCGAACAAGTTGTCCATGCTTTCAACTGATAGGTGCCGCCGCAATCCACGTGAAAGGTCTGTGAAGTACATCCAACCAGTGTCCCGCAATTGCGTCCGCAACCTTGGTCGGTAAGGATGACTTCTTTGTTGCATCCCGGATCATCGGTCTGTGCCAACGCAGGCCTGCAAAAGGAAAACAGAATCCCGATTGCAGCAATGCAATAGAACAGTTTCGTTTGCATAACACTTTTCCCTCGTTTGTTACCCTCCGGCGATGTGCCGCAGGGTAACACTATAATAATGCCCCCCCCCCCCCCAGAAAGTCAATAGCTGTGCGACAAAGTCACAAAATCTTCTCGCAGCCCTAACATCATGGAAAATCTGCACCGAAAAAAGTATGAGTAATTTGCGTCACTTCGCGCAAGCGGAAACGAGTCCTCTTGCGAAAACAAAGCGGGGCGGCCCTATCTTGGAGCCGCCCCGATATTTATGTTAGCTCCCAGTTTTCAGGGGACGCGGTAGGATAGATTAGCCCTTTACCAGCGAGTGTCCGATCACTGATCTCTGAATCTGGTTTGTGCCTTCGTAGATTTGCGTGATCTTGGCGTCGCGCATATACTTTTCGATCGGATAGTCACGCATGTAACCATAGCCACCGAAAATTTGCACGGCGTCAGTCGTGACCTTCATCGCCACGTCGGCTGCATACAGTTTGCTCATCGCGCTGTAACGGCCGATATCCTTGTTGCCCTTGTCAATATGCCGCGCGGTCTGATAGAGCAGCGCGCGTGCCGATTCAATCGAAGTGGCCATGTCGGCGAGCATGAACTGAATCGCCTGCAAATTCAGAATCGGATGACCAAACTGGTAGCGGTGCTTGGCATAATCCAGCGCGAGATCGAACGCACCTTGCGCGATACCGAGCGCTTGCGCGGCGACGCCGGGACGCGATTTGTCGAGCGTCTTCATTGCGACGATAAAACCTTCGCCTTCGCGGCCGATGCGGTTGGCGGCGGGCACGCGGCAATCGTCGAAGATGATTTCGTTCGTCGCGGATGCGCGAATACCCATCTTGTCTTCATGCTTACCGACCTTGAAACCGGGGAAGTCGTCCTGCACGATGAACGCCGTAGTGCCGCGCGAACCTTTCGATGGATCAGTCACAGCAATCACGGTGTAGAGATGCGCCACGCCACCGTTGGTGATAAAGATCTTTGAACCGTTCAAGATGTAGTCGTCGCCGTCACGGACTGCGCGTGTGCGCATCGAACCGGCATCGGAGCCTGCATTCGGCTCGGTTAATCCAAACGCCGCGAGGTGTTTGCCTTCGGCGAGATCTGGCAGATAGCGCTTCTGTTGTTCTTCATTGGCGCTGAGCAGAATCGGGAAGGTGCCGAGTGCGCTGGCAGCGAGCGCGAGGGTGATACCGCCGCAGGCTTTGGAGAGTTCTTCGGTGACGATGGCAAGTTCAAACACGCCCATGCCGAGGCCGCCGAATTCTTCGGGAATGACGATGCCGAACAGTCCTGATTCGGCGAACACTTTGACGATATCCCACGGGAAGGTTCCGTCGCGGTCGTATTGCGCGGCGACGGGGCGGATCTTCTCTTCGGCGATCTTGCGGGCGAGGTCGCGCAGGGCGAGCTGGTCTTCAGTCAGGAAATAGTCGAGTTCCATGGTGCCGTTATGCTCTTGATTGTATGCGATAGTTAACGAATACAATTTATCAAATCCAATAGACAGAAAACAGCAAAATCTCGCCATCTCAAATCGGACTCTTCCAGTCGGAATTGCAGGGAAAGCTGAAGTTGGGAAAATGGCGGGGAGGCGTAATCCGAGTTGAATCAGGCCGGAAATCCCCGTACCTTTGAAGCACACACAAAACGCACCTGCGTACTGGAGGGCTTGACCATGCGTTTTCATGTTTTTGTGCTATCTGTGGCGCTGGCAACGGCGGTTTTCGCTGATCCGCGCATGTGGGATCCGGCGGGCGTGATGATTCGCGGGGAAGGGCCGGCGTATGTAGCGGCATCGGTATCGAATGAAGACGGGCTGACGCTCATCCTTTGGATAGATCATGAAACCGGGAAAGGCGACATCTGGGGGCAGTTGCTGGACTCCTTAGGCGGACAGTTGTGGGGACCGAATGGTCGCCGACTCGTAGCGACTCCTGTGCGCGAGTCGGACGTGCACGCATTTGTTTGGCGTGGTTGTTTCATTTTGTCCTTCTCTCGGCCCAATCAAGCTTGGAACGGCAATGATCTCTTTCTGCTGCCGATTGACTTGAACGGGGAACCAGTCTGGATGCAGAATAACGGTACGGGCGTTCGCGTCAGCGACCAGTGGGTCAATTCGGCGGAAATCGCATCCTTGAGTGTTGGGGTATCGAGCGACATTGCTCTGTCCTATTACAATTTTGATCCCTTCCATGAGGACTACGCGTTCGCGATTCATCGCGTGGATAGCGCGGGGAATTGGATCTGGGAAGAACCGATCACTCTGCTTGATTATGGTTCATACGCAGGCGGAATTTCAGCAAGTGCAGACGCGGATGGCAACTTTTTCACGGCGCATATCAACACTTGGCCTCCTGGCGAAGAGTACTACGAGTTCGGATTCGTAAACTCGGATGGCGAGCCAATGTGGAGTTACTTACAGCCGTACTCCGTGGACTACATACCTGCGGCGAGACTGTTACCAGTCGCGAATGAGGGTTGCTATGTTGTTATGACAGCCCACTCTAGTTACCCGAGCGAAATTGTCGTACAGGCGATAGATCAATCGGGTGAATTTGTTTGGCCAACTCCACTAATTGCAGGATCTGCTCTTCAACGCATCGATGAAATAATCTGCACGCCGAACATCGAGAACGGCACCAAGACGGGAGTTCTTGTTGGATGGAGAACGCGTTATGCGCCCCCGGGAGATAGTGGAGCCATCCGGCTGCAGAAGGTGAACATGTGGGGCCAAGCGGAGTGGGACACGAGTGGTGTTCGCATTTGCGGCGCCACGGGATATTCGTACCCATCAGGACTGAATATTCAAACAGACTTTGCAGGCGGAGCCATCAACATGCATGCACGCCGTGTCACAGAAAACGGCGTCACGGGAAGCGCACTTTATGCTGCGCGTATCAATGCGATGGGCAATCAGTCATGGACAGACAGTTGCGACGTAAGATTGGCAGGTATCGCCGAATGGTCAAGCAACGCCGTGATAAGCTGCGGCGGCTCGTATGTTGCCAGCACGTGGCAGACAGGTGGAGACACGAACACCGTGACGTCGTTTCTGTTTGATAAGCAGACTGGTGCGCATCTTCCACCGGACAGCGGTGTTGTTTGGTCAAGCGGGCTAAACGGCAGCGTTAGTCCTCTGGCGGCAGTTCCCGCCACCGGTGGTGGGGCGGCGGTCGTTTGGTCGGACAGTCGCAAGAACGACAATTTCTACTATCAGCTAATCAACGTCGGCGGCGAATTCGCGCTGGAGCCGCATGGACGCCCCGTTTTTCGCGAGTCGCTGGAGCAAATCTATCGCGGGTACTGCGCGTTTTCGGATTCGCTGTATGGATTCTACTTGTTTCAAGAAGTTCAAACAACCGCGCCATATCGCGTTCTGGGTGTGCATATCAATGCTAACGGCGAGCACGTGGCAAACGATACAGGGCGCACCATTGCAACGAGTTCGCCGAGCGCGGGGGACATGCTGCCTTTGGGAGTGCCGGACGGAGCGGGAGGTTGCTACGTCAGTTGGCAAGCAGCCTCAAGCGGTACGCCACGCGAGATTCGGGTGCAGCGCTTTGATGAAGAACTGAATACTCAATGGACAGCTCCTCTGGTGATCTCGCAGCCAAACGCTGCCGTCTTCCGCAAGGCGATAACGGCCACTGCGGATCATGGATGTCTTGTTGTATGGGCGTACGGAACAACAGTAATGAAGGTCTCAAAGATCAGCTCGGGCGGATCCGTTACCTGGACCACCACGATTCGGGACACCACCGGCTCGATCGGCACTCTTGGCGGGCCGACTGTCGCTCAAAGTCTTTCAGGCGACTATCTCATCGCGTGGGCCGATGATCGCGCGAACCTGTGGTTTGACATGCTATACACTCAGGTCTTGACACAGGATGGAGAACGGTTGCTGCCTCAGAACGGACTGAATATGCAGGATACGCTTGAAACGTTGACGTCAGCGCCGATAGTTGCGCTTGCGGACAGCTTTTTCTTCTTGGTGCTGACGAAGAGATATGACAGTTCGAACAGTACACTTTACGCTTACAAGTATGATCGCGAGATGACTCCACTGTGGCCCGAGGGTGGCGTGCTGCTGCAAGCGAGAAGCAGGTGGATTGATCGTCCGAGCGCGACGATTGACGGTAATGGTGGCCTGTTTGCTGCATGGTCGCGCTACGAGGAGTCAGGGAACAACGCAATATTCGGCATGTACCTGAATGCCGATGGGGAGCCCGTATCGGATTATTGGGAGGTCGAATCGCCCGTCATTTGTGATACCGTGGGTGGCCGCGGGAGTGCGCTGGTGGTCAAGGGCGCGGAACAAGATCAATTCTACTGTTTCTGGCAAGATGCTCGGACGTCCAGTCAGATCTTTGGTCAGTATATTGATGAAACTCCCACGGCGGTAGATCCTCCGCAGAATCCCGTTGCCACTCAGTTCTCCCTCTCCCAAAACTTTCCCAATCCGTTCAACGCGACGACCGAGATTCAATTTGCTTTGCCGCGCGCCGCTGATATTGTTCTGAATGTCTATGACGTGACCGGGCGATTGGCGCGGACGATTGCGAATGGGAAGTTCCCGGCGGGTGAGCATCGCGTTTCGTTTGATGCTACCGGACTCGCCTCGGGTGTTTACTTCTACCAGTTGCGAGCAGGGGACACAAGACTCGCAAAGAAGATGCTGTTGCTGAAGTAGTTTCCGGAAGCCCCACTTATTTCCCCCAAATCCGCAGATGGACTTTGGGAGAGATCAGAAACAAGAAAAGCCCGAGGCAATCACCTCGGGCTTTTTAAATTCTCAACTCAATCTACAACTTGAGCCTTCGCGTCAGCGGCACTGGGTCCAGCGTTCACGCTGGCATCACTGCTGGTCGATCCACTTCTTCCAGTAGAACTCGCTGTCGGGTTCATCGCAGAGCCGTTGGATAATCTGCCAGTACCACTCTTCGAGCGGAATCTCGTGCTCGTCGAGCCGCGGGAACGGATTGTAAGTTCCACCGGAGAGCGCGCGGCCAATGTGATCCAAGGTGCCGAGCGCCAACTCGGGCACATCGCGCATGCGGATACCCGACATCTTCATCATCTTCTCGAACAGATACGATTGCGGAATCGCGCCGGGAATAAAACCCAACGCCCGCGTGCGCATCACAGGTAAGAAGAGATCGAGCACGATGCGACCGTGACCGTACGCTTTGATTGTCTCGGCCTGCAAGAACTCTTTGGGCAGATAGAGGCTCGTCGAATAGGGACCTTGACGGCCGTAGAATACGCTCTCGGGATCACGGCTGATCACGTCCAAACTGCCGCGCCAATCAATAAATCCCGTCACGCGCACTTTGATGCCCGCTTCGGCGAGTTTCTGCGGAAACTCTACGGCCATGCGGCCCATGATGTGGCGCGTGTTCTCAATCTGTTGATCCGTCAAGTAGCCGAGCTTGTATTGAAACAGGCCTTCTTCGTCCACATCCTTGACATAGATCGGCGGCGTATCCGGCAGCATGCCGGCCATCGCTGCGGCGACGCAGTTGATGTAGATGACTTCCTTTGCGCCGGCTTCTTTGAGCGCTTGCAGTATCCAATCAAACGCGGGGCCTTCGAGCGCCATGCCGTCGTTGGAAAGATGATAGCGCGAGCTAAAGCCCATGTTTTGCGCGCGCTGCACCATCTGCTTTCCCATTTCATACCCGACCGAGCGCGACAGGTCGCGCGACACGACCGTCACGCTGCCATCCACAGACGTGAAGCGGCGCACCGCGCTTTCGAGTGCACCACCCAGACCCGGGCCGGTGCCGCCAGCGATGATGAAGTGTCGTCCGCGAATCCAATCGAGACCGTACTGGCCGTAAGGAATCAGCTCGTTGTGACGATTCCAAATTTTGTCGAGCAGCTCCGTCGCGTCATCGGGAAACTTTGCGACCTGCTCGGGCGTGGGGCGCGGAACGACGGCCTGATATTCTTTGATGCGCAGACCGGGATGCGGCTTGGCGAACGGTGACGGGGATTGTATCATGCGAAATTCTTATTCCTTGGTGGAATGCTCATAGAGCATCTGAAAGCTGTCGCTGATCCGCTTGTCAAGGTTCATCAGTTCGTATTCGAGTTCCGGATGCGCCTTGAGCAGCTCGGCCAATCCGACCTGCATGCCCATCAAGAGCAGCGTATCGCGCAGCGACACGGCGCGGTCAATCTGGATATCGAGCAGCGCAAGCTGTTGCTCCATCACGATGGTGCCGATAACGCGACCCGTCTTCTCCTCGAACTCGGGATCCTCGAAATTGTGTTCGAGTGCGACGATCTGTTCGCGGATCTTGTCTTCTGCGGCCTTATTGATCGAGTCCACCTTCATCTGGTAGATCATCGCGCCGGGATCAATCACCATGCGCGGGCCGCTCGAATCGGTGCCGGGAATGAAATACGGCTGCATGTTCGGATCAACGCGGTTCATCAAGGTCGAGTCGCGTTCGACGACCACGCGGGGCCGTGCGGCCACGAACGTCGTCAGGGCGAACAGGAGCAACATCGAAAGTCGGATCATCATGCGGGGGCGGTTTCGGTTTCTGAAACGGTAGCGGCGAGAATCATGGCCGCGAAAATCAGCGCGGCGCCAAGTAAAGTTAAGGGCGGCGGAATCAGGTCTTGCATCAACCATGCGGCCAGCCCGGCCATCACAGGTTCCATTGAATAGACAACGGCGGCTCCGGCGACCGGCACACGCGGCTGAAAGCGCATCATGGCCCAAATTGCGATGACCGATCCGGCGATAGCGGTGAAGCCCAACGCGAACAACACGAGCGGCGTTGCAGTGAAGTGCATTGATTCCACCGGCAGCATCAGCGCGGCGAAAATTCCGGTGGCTGAAAGCTGCAGCCAAGTCAACGGCAGCTCGTTGTCACTGCGCGACCAGCGGTTGATAAAGACGATGTGCAGTCCGTAACAGAGCGCGCACAACAGAATAAGCTGATCGCCTAAGTTCAGTGCCATCTGTTCGAGCACCGGTTTGCCGTCCACGAATGTTTCCGGCAAGGACATCGTCACGATGCCCGCGAAGGCCAACAGCGCGGCGAACCACATGCGCAATCTTGTCTTGGCGCGGAACAAGAGCCACGCGAGCAGCGGCGTGAACGGCACATACATCGCGGTGATGAATCCCGCGCGCGCCGAGGTCGTGTATTTCAGTCCGACGGTTTGAAAGATATAGCCGCCGCACAAAAATGCGCCGAGCACGAGTCCCCGCTTGACCATTTGCGGATCGAGCGACAGCGATTTTTTGCCGAAGAACAGGGGGAAGAGCAGTCCGGCCAACGCGAAGCGGATGGTGACGAACAAGATCGGCGAGCAGTCGTCCAGCGACCACTGCACGAGGGGGAAGGTGAATCCCCAAAATACAGTCACCCCGAGCAGGGCCAGGTAGGCAGTCAGCACGGGGTGAAAGATAAGGACTTTTGCACGGATTTGCAAGGCGCGTGCAACGCGCCGTCGTATGTAGGGGCGGCAGGCGTGCCGCCCGCGTCCGGACAACCTATTTTATCAGCAGCATCTTCCGTGTCTCGATTTGCCCAAGTGTTTCAAGGCGCAGGAAATAGACGCCGGAACTCCACGCGGCCGCATTGACGGCCAGACGGTGCTGCCCGGCGATGAAGGCTTCATCAGCCAATCGCGACACTTCACGTCCGAGCACATCATACACCGCCGCGCGCACGTGCGCGGCCTCGGGCAGCGTGAAGCTCAACGATGTGACGTTGTTAAACGGGTTGGGGAAAATTTCGGGGGCGATGGGGGGAGCGGAAGAAACTCCGACGCCGCGTAGTGCAATTGAATGATATTCGCCTGCGAGGAAAAAGCTGAGTGTACCGAAGTAGGGTCCAGCGTGCGGCGGTGTAAACGAAACGGGAATTGTGAAGTCCGGGCCGTTAAACTGATAACCCGCGTTCGTTGCGAACGGATATGTGGCCAGCGCGCCTGAGAACGGGCCGTTGCCCGTCACTTCAACAGTGTCCCATGCAGTTTGCCCGACGGGAGTGTCGGCGAACACAAGGCTGTCGGGATATTCTGCGCCCCCGTTATTGAAAACTAGTGTATTCCACTGTCTCATCTGTTCATCATACAGTAGTTTCCGTGCATAGCCCGTACCCATCTTGTTGCTCCGATGCAGATAGCCGCGATTCCATTGCACGATTCCGCCGTTGATAAAGGCAGTGCCGCGCTCGTCGGGAGCGCAGCTGCACACATACGGATCGCCCACGTCATTCTGCTGTTCAATCTCGAAGGAGCCTCGTAGCGCGGTGATCATCGCCGTAATGACGACATCCGATCCCTGCGCTCTGTTCTCTCGTCCGTTTTCGGGCGTGTTGCCAATCAACACACTGCCTTCACTGGCAATACAAAGCTGGGAGGTCGCGTCGTTGCGGATGTGGCCATTCTGTGTATCCCAGAGCTTGAGGTCGTCCACAATTCGCAAGTCACCCGAGCAGCCCAAGACGAAACGGCAATCTTGATGGGCAAGAACTCCGCGAATGTCCACTTTGCCGTCCACAAAGACAATCAACCTCGGGGCGAGACCAAGCACCACACTTGAAGCGTTTAGCGTGTCCAGCGCCGTGCCTTCTTGCCAATGGTAAAATGTGGCAAGCGCGCCATTGATACTAACATACCACTGATGGCCAACAACTTCCAGATAGTAGTCTGCTTGCTCGCGAATGCGGTCAAGTCGTTCGGGAATCATCACCGGCGGTGCATTGAAGGTTGGCGGCCCGCCATAAAATTGACCCGCCGGGTTCGGACTACCCGGCAGAAACATCGGTTTGGTCGTGCTGACGGGACCATAAAAGACTGGCAAGCCTCCGCCTGCATTCATCGTGGCAATCCAGTCATTGGAATGAACCGGTCCGCGCATCGTGTCAATACCAAAAAATCGAATGATATCGTTAGGGAATTGCGACGAATGTTCATAATTTGTCAACCATTGGTAGTTTTGTGCAGGTAAGCGCAAAGGCACCACCATCACCAGCGCAAGCAAAAGAAATCTCATCAGCCGTGCCTCCAGACAAGGCTTATGACAGAGTTACTTAATCAGAAGCAGTTTGTGTGTTGAAATCTGCTCCCCTGCGGTGAAGCGCAGGAAATAGACGCCGGACGAGAGATTCGCGCCGTCGAATTGCAGCGTGTGACTTCCGGCGGTGGTATGATTGTCCATCAATTCCGTAACCGCGCGGCCTGTGACATCATACACCGTTGCGCGCACGTGCGCGGCTTCGGGAAGTGTAAAGCTCAACGATGTGACGTTGTTAAACGGGTTGGGGAAGATTTCGGGTGCGATGGGGGGAGCGGAAGAAACTCCGACGCCGCGTAGTGCGATGTCATGGTACACGCCGTCCAGAAAAAAAGTGAGGAAACCGTTCCACACACCTGCATTCGGTGGCGCAAAAGTCACGGGCACGATAAAGGGAGAACCATATTCGTAGTTCGACGGCGCATGGAATGGGTAAGTAGTCAGAGCGCCCGAGTACGAATGACCACCAATGATGGTAACTGTATCAATTGTTGAACTGCCGACGGGAGTGTCGGCGAAGAAAAGACTATCAGGGTATCTATGCGAGCCAAGTGACGGGAAAAAGGCATTCGGCCAATACTGAACTCGCTCCTCAAACAGTAATTTTCTCTGATAGCCTGTTCCTCCGTTATTACTTCGATGGAAGTAACCACGGTAACGCTGAATAATGCCTCCGTTAATATAGACCGTACCGCGCTCGTCCGGAACGCAGTCGCATATATACGGGTCACCTTCATCATTCTGCTGTTCAAAGGTGAACGACCCTCCAAGCGCAGCGATCATCGCGGTTATTACAACATCTGAACCTTGGGAGCTGTTCTCGCGTCCGTTCTCCCATGTATTACCAACCAATACGCTGCCTTCACTGGCAAGGCCGATTGATGAAGTTGAATTCGCAGGTAGATGCCCATTCTGAGTACCTTGGAGCATCACATTGCCAATAATGCGAAGGTCGCCGGAACAACCGAGAATAAAATGACAACCATTCGGAGCTATCACTCCCCGGACATCCACCTTTCCAAAAATGAAGATGATTACGCTTGGAGAGAGATTTACCGAAGTAGATTGCGCAGTCAATGTGTCTAGCGCCGTCCCTTCCGGCCAATGATAGCACACTGCCTGCGCACCATTGATGCTAACATACCACTGGTGGCCTGCGACCACAAGGTGGTAGCTGGCGCTTTGTCGCAGGTCATCCAGCCGAGTCGGAATCTCGACTGGGTTTGTTTCATAAACGGGAGGATTGCCAAGAAATTGAGCGGGAGGATTGGGACTGCCCGGACGAAACGACGGCCTTGCGGTGCTTACATCGCCATAGAAAACGGGAAGACCGAATGTCGCGTTTGTCGTGAACCAGTCATTTGAGTGCACGTTTCCGCGGAGTGTATCCTGCGCCTTGAAGTACAAGATATCATTGGGAAACTCCTCGGGATGTTCAAATTCAGTTATCCACTGGTAGCTCTGCGAAAAGGAACGCAGGGGCACCACCATCACCAGCGCAAGCAAAAGATATCTCATCAGCCGTCCCTCCAGACAGGGCTTATGAAAGAGTTACTTAATCAGAAGCAGTTTGTGTGTTGAAATCTGCTCCCCTGCGGTGAAGCGCAGGAAATAGACGCCGGACGAGAGATTCGCGCCGTCGAACTGCAGCGTGTGACTTCCGGCGGTGGTATGATTGTCCATCAATTCCGTAACCGCGCGGCCTGCGACATCATACACGACCGCGCGCACATGCGAAGCCTCGGGCAGAGTATAGCGAATCGTCGTGTTCGCATTGAACGGATTAGGCGATACCGCCAAGGTGAACTGTGCGGGAAAGAGCGGCTCGCGAGCATCCCAGGAGATTTCATCATCGTCAGGCATCATGAACGGTTCCAAGACCCCCGCGCGCCAATAACGCAAGCGTTCATCATAGCGGTACCTCTTGTTGTAGCCAGTGCCGGAGTTGTTGCTCCGGTGAACATAACCGCGATGCCATTGTGTAACACCGCCGGTCAAAACAAGATTGCCACGCTCGTCTGGAGTCGGTCCGTGAAACGGATCGTTGACATCATTCTGCTGCTCGAATGTGAATTCGCCTCGCATGGAGAAGAGAAGCGCAGTGATAACAACGTGACAGGAGTCATGCGCGTTCGGGCCATGGGATCCACCGCCGCAGTTCTCTCGCCCATTTTCAACAGTATTTGCGATACTGATCCACTTTTCTGAGGCAATAGCGATGCGCGACGTCGCGCCAGCAAGCAGGGAACCGGTGTTCATGTCGGTTCCTTCAAGCATTACATTGTCAATCAATCTTATGTCCTGGCTGCAGCCAAGCAGCAATTCGCATCCTTGCGCCGCCATTTCACCGCGCAGATCGAGTTCTCCGTCCACAAAGATGACAGCACGCGGCGAGAGGTCAATTGCGATATCAAAACCCGTGGTAGTGTCGTAGGGAAGTCCTTCGGGGCAATGCAGCAAAAATGCGGTGGTATCGCGAATGCTGCAATACCAGCGTTCTCCCGGTTCACGCAAATACGTGCCAGCCTGCGTCGCGGCTTCGCGGTAGTGCATGAGCAACTCGGGCATATACACATCCGGAGCATTGTAAATAAAGTTCTCGGGAATCGGGTGAGAACCATGCCAAGTAAGGGAGTCGCAGCCCTGGATTACGACATCATAAGCCACGGGGTCGCCGAAATAGAAGCGAAAACGAAAGCAGTCATTCGTTCGCGTTGGTCCCCAGAGCGTGTCGCGAAAAAAGTAGTATGGCGAATCTCCAGGAAAAGTGCTCGAAGTCTCCCAATTGGTAAGCCAGAAGTAATTTATGCTTCGTTGCGGCTGTCCAAGCAGCGAAGTGGACACCATCACCAGCGCAAGCAAAAGAAATCTCATCAGCCGTCCCTCCAAACAGGGCTTATGAAAGAGTTACTTAATTAGAAGCAGTTTGTGTGTGGAAATCTGCTCGCCTGCGGCGAAGCGCAGGAAATAGACGCCGGACGAGAGATTCGCGCCGTCGAATTGCAGCGTGTGACTTCCGGCGGTGGTATGATTGTCCATCAATTCCGTAACCGCGCGGCCTGTGACATCATACACCACCGCTCGCACATGCGCCGCTTCGGGCAGTGTATAGCGAATCGTCGTGCTCGCATTGAACGGATTAGGCGATACCGCCAACGTGAACTGCGCGGGAAAGAGCGGCTCGCGTGCATCTGAGGAGATTTCATCGTCGTCAGGCATGCGAAACGGATCAAAGACGCCCAGTTGCATGTTGCGCAACCGCTCGTCCCAATGATACACCTTGTTGTAACCCGTACCGCCGAGGTTCGAGCGATGCACGTATCCGCGTGAGCGCTGCGCAATGCCGCCCGTCACGATAAGGTTTCCGCGCTCATCCGGTGAAACAGGTGAGACATAGGGATCATTTACATCGTTCATCTGCTCTATCTGAAATCCTGTTCCAAGCGCGGCGAGATATGCCGTGATGACGATGTGGCAACGGTCATGAATCGAACCCGGCCCTGTACAGCCTTCGCGGCCGTTGCGCCAGGTGTTGCCAATGAAAATGCCTTGTTCCGAGGCGACGACAATACGCGATGTCGCATTCGGTGGCAAGGTGCCATTCGTCATGTTTGTGCCGTCCAGCATGAGATTGTCAACCAATCGTATGTTGCCGCTGCTCCCGATAATGACGTCATGACCTAACGGGCCAAGTTCGCCGCGCAAATCGAGATTTCCATTGACGAAAGCAACCGTGCGCTCAGCGAGTACAATTTCAAATGGCTCGACGGCTTCGGTGTCAATCGGCGTGCCTTCGGGCGAGCGATAGAGTCGTAACACGTCCGAGTCAATACTGCCGTACCAATCATATCCCGGTTCAAAATACGTTCCTTGAGCAGCGGCATCCTCGCGGACGTAGGTTAGCTCTTCGGGAAAGACAAACGGCGGGGCATTGAAAATGAAGCCGTCAGGAATCGGCCACGGCCCTCCCCATTCGGACGAATCACAGCCCATGATCACACGTCCATACGCGACTGGCCAACCGCCGACATTCTGGAAGTGGAAGCAATCGTTTGTGCGAATCGTGCCCCAAATTGTGTCGCGGCCGAAAAAACGAAAGATATCATCCGGATTCGTCCAGGAATGCTCACTGTCCGTAAGCCACTGGTAGTTCTCGGCAGTGGCTCGTTCGGCAGTACCAATCGCGCCGACCATCATTAGCGCAAGCAAAAGAAATCTCATCAGCCGTCCCTCCAGACAGGGCTTATGAAAGAGTTACTTAATTAGAAGCAGTTTGTGTGTGGAAATCTGCTCCCCTGCGGTGAAGCGCAGGAAATAGACGCCGGACGAGAGATTCGCGCCGTCGAATTGCAGCGTGTGACTTCCGGCGGCGGCAAGATTGTCCATCAATTCCGTAACCGCGCGGCCTGTGACATCATACACGACGGCGCGCACGTGCGCCGCTTCGGGCAGCGTATAGCGAATCGTCGTGCTCGCGTTGAACGGATTAGGCGATACCGCCAACGTGAACTGCGCGGGAAAGAGCGGCTCATTCACGTCGGTGAACTCGTGATCTCGCCGCCACGGATCAATTTGCTCGAAGATGCCCGTGCGCCAATTGCGCAAGCGCTCGTCGTAGTGAAAAACCTTGTTGTAGCCCGTGCCACCCATGTTGGAGCGATGTGTATAGCCGCGCCGGTATTGCGTGATGCCTCCGGTCAGCACAATATTACCGCGCTCATCCGGCTGAACAGGCGAATGATAATCATCATTGACGTCATTCTGCTGTTCGAATGTAAAGCTGCCGCGCAGAGAAAACACAAAAGCCGTGATAACGACATGACAGCGATCATGCAACCCACCCGGCCCGGTACAGCCTTCGCGGCCGTTCTTCCATGAATTGCCCACGACGATGCTCTGCTCCGACGCCAGCGCAATGCGTGACGTGGCTCCGGCCGGCAGTGCGCCGTTGCTCAGATTTGTTCCGGCAAGCAGGACATTGTCAATCAAACGAATATCGCCGCTTGCGCCCAGCAGCAGTTGACACTCATCCACAGTCATCTCGCCGCGAATATCAATCTTGCCGTCCACGAAGAACACCTGCCGGAAATCGTTCAAGGGATACTCGAAGAAATCCGCCGTCAGCGTATCGAGGACCGTGCCTTCGGGCCAATGGTAAAACCGAATCTGGCTTTGGATGACCGATGCGTACCATTCATGCCCCTCGACATACAGGTAGCGCTCCTGCTCCAGCGCGTCATGGCGCAGGAAATTCAAGCTTTCCGGAAACGCGATGATCGGCGCATTGAAGATCGGCGGGCCTCCGAGAAACTGTCCGGCGGGATTCGGGCTGCCCGGACGGAAACTCGCTTGCGCCGTGACAGGCGGCGACATGAAGACGGGCAGACCTGCGACATTTTGTGTCGCCATCCAATCATTCGAGCGTGTCGGCCCCCAAAGCGTGTCGCGTCCGAAGAAGCGTATCACATCACCCGGGAAAGTCAGCGACGTTTCGCCGTCCGTCAACCAGAAGTGATTTTCCAGTGCGGAAAGTTGCTGAACGGTCAGAAGTAATGCCAAGAGGCAGAGCACGGAGTGTTTCATGGAGTAGTACCTCCCCATTTTGCATGAACTGGGTTTGCTTTCACAACGCAAAAAGGCCTCCCGGCGAGCGGTGGCTCGCAGCGGAAGGCCTTAAAAATCAGATAATTATCCCTGTCGAAGCCGGAACAAAGCACGAGAAGCACTCCTTTTTGAAGTGCAACAAAGACAAGGGGATATGTCGGTCGGATGGACACCATCGGCCGCTACATTAGAGAGGTAGCGACCGGCGTGGCCCACTCCGATAAGATACGCACGAACGATGCCACTCGCAAGCCAGCGCAGGCGCTGGGCCCATTGCCGCTAACGCGCAATGTTCACGACGTGCCGCCGCGCAACTACTACTTCCCGAAGTACTCCTTCAGAATATCGGCCACTTCACCGCCGACGCGGCCCTGGCCCTCGACGGTCTGCGCACCGATGTGCGGCAGCGCAATGACCTTGGGATGTTCAACCAGGTCGCGGCGCGGCTTCGGCTCACCGACCCACACATCAATTCCCGCGCCATACACATGGCCCGCGTTCAGAGCGGCTAAGAGCGCATCTTCGTCAATCACGCCGCCGCGCGCCGTGTTGATGAGAATGACACCCTTCTTCATTTTGGCCAACTCGGCTGCGCCAATCAAGGCCGGTTCGTCTTTGCCCTTGGGAATATGCACGGAGATGATATCCGCTTCGGCGAACAGGTCATCAAGCTCGCGCAGTTGGAAGCCCTTGACCTTGACGTTCTCGGGGAACTTGTCGTAGCCCATGATGACGCGCATGCCGAGGCTGCCGGCCTTCTCGGCCAAGCGCGAACCGATGCGGCCCATGCCGATGATGCCGAGCGTCTTGCCTTCGAGTTCGAGACCTTTCGAAAACGACTTCTTGTCCCACTCGCCGGCTTTCATCGAAGCATTAGCGGCGGGCACGGCACGGGCGACTGAGAACATCAGCGCGAGTGCACACTCGGCGACAGATGTGGACGACGCAGCGGGCGTATTGCGCACGGCGACGCCCTGCGACTCGGCGTATTTGACATCAATATTGTCCACACCGACGCCGCCGCGGACAATGATCTTCAGATGCTGTGCGGCATCAATGATTTCTTTGGTGACTTTGGTGGCCGAGCGCACGGTCAGCCCTTCGATGTCCTTGACTTTGGCGAGCAGTTCGTCGCCTTCGTAGTGGTTCAGGTCAATGTCGAAGCCCGACGAGATCAGGGCTTCAGCGGCAGATTTGTCAATCCCGTCGTTGAGCAGAATTTTAGGCATGGGCAGAACAAAAATGGGAAATGTGAAATGAGAAATTAGAAACTATCTGATCTCCCCCCAAGTTTCGCTTGGGAAATTTGGGGGGACCAAGGGGGGTTATCGAATGTACAAAATCTTCTGACTGGTTACAAGTTCACCGGCAACAAGCTTCACGAAGTACACTCCGCTCGTACCGGTTGGCGACCACGCCAGCGTATGCGTTCCGGCTTCAGAGCGGCCATCTACGAGCGTCGCGATTTCCTGACCGAGTGTGTTGAAGATGCTCAGGCGGACGTCGCTTGCACGCGGGAGGTCGTAGTCAATGCGGACGGTTGAATTGAACGGGTTGGGGTAGGCGATGAATCTGTAGTTCTTGGGAAGCACGACGCCATTGTCATCAGCGTCAAGCAACACATCCCATGGTACGATAGTGCAATAAACTCTCGTTCCGGTGTGGCTGGTAACAGCAACTTCACCCTGCCGATTCATTTTCAATCGGTGACCGCCACCGTTGAAATGCACAGCGCCTCGATTGTACTCTGTCCCGTTCGTATCGACGCGCATCAATGTCTCATATGGAAAAGGTTCAAAGAACGCAAACCCGCAGCACGGAGCAGTGTCCAACCAAGGCGTATAAGGCCAAAAGCCCTCCGGCTCCGCGAAGGCACCTAATTCGATACAAGCTCCGTTGCTATCGACCTCAAACAATGTACTTGAGTACACCGCAAGCCTTCTCCCGGAGATTGTTGTTAGCAGCAGGTTGGCATAACAACTCCAGTCGCCTTCAATGATAACCTCACCCTCCAAGCATGTATCACAGTTCAGGACGAAACGACCGTAAGCATTTCCGCCTAAGTTCCTTGAAACGAGTACATCAACACTGTCTTCGCTCCAGCAATAGGGGTACGCGAAGCACTCGTGATCACCTACGCCCCATCCAAAGCCTAAATCAGAGTAAACCCCAACACCGGACACAGGTTCGACTCCCCACCTACCAACTCCGGTTGCTGTTGCCACATAGCCTCCGTCATGCGCAGCAGAAATACGCGCATCTACGAGCGGTCCGCCGCTATCGAAAGTATTATCTTGTTCGAGGCTGTTGTGGATCATTTCCGTCTCTTGTGTGCCACCCAGGGTGCCAACCGCCAGCCACCCGTAGTGCCGAACTGAATCCGCACCTTCAATATCATGAGTCCTAAAAACACAGACCCATCGCAAGTCATCCAGCAATTGCGCATCCAGCAACTCGGGCTCCACACCTTGCCAACTTTGAACTTCAACGGGCTGAGTGATCATTTCGCCTTCCGTGAGACAATAGTAGAATTGCTTGATACGATTGTCAAAACACTGCAAGAACACCGCAACAGTATCTCCCATGCCCGTGGACACAATTGCATCGCTTATCTGCTGCTCGGGAAGATCCATCTGTACAAATTGAAGCTGGCCATGAGCCAAAGAAGATGCGAGAAACAAAATAGCAATCCGCCACATAACACCTCTCCTTTCGGGACCCACCGAAGAAGAAAACCAGTCAGAAACAGACTCCAAGCCGGGAACCCAACCACTTGCCCAAGCGTTCAAATGCTGATGCCGCCAAACACCGTCGCTTTCCACTTGCGAAATCAAGTGCATGTTGAAAATCAAGCATCTGTTTCCACAAAACTATCGTTCCGACAATTGTGAGCGACAAGCTGGAAAACAAGCGTTTACCCCCCAACCCCCCTCTCCGCCACGCAGATCAAACGCAAGTCGCCAATCGGGAAATTTGGCCATTTTGGCAGAACCCACTCAAGGCGTTCACAACTCCGCCCTCAAACTCAAAATCAAATTCCTGCCCGGCGCGCTGACGCCGGAACCGTACGGACGATAGTGCAGGTCGAAAATGTTCTCAAGCGCCGCGACGAGTTCTAGATGCTCGACGATGCGCACGTCGCCGCGCAGATTGAGCGTCCACCACGACGGCACGCCGTCGTCGGTATAGGCCGTGACCTCGCCGCCGGCAATCGGCATGTCGTCAAGCTGCTTCCACGCATTGTAACGCGCGAACAGCTCCGCGGCCCAACGCTCCTGCTGCCAGATCAAGCTCGTCTGCCCGAACAGCGGCGGCACGGGCCGCAATGGCAAATCACTTTCGGTATCGCGGCCTTGTCCAGTCGAAAGCTGCGTGCTCGCAGTCAACTCGCGCGTCACCTCGAACTTCACCTGCACATCAATCCCCGCCACAAACGCCTCGCCAGCATTCTGCAATGACTTCACCTTCGCCATCGCGCCGTCGTACTCGACCGAGTCTTGACCATTGAACTGCGCATCCCGCACAAGCACCGCATCACGCAACAGCGAATAGTAGCCCGTCGCGCTCGCGTAGAATCGCCCGAAGTCGCGCGCCACACCCAACTCTCCGTTGTACGAATACTCCGAACTCAAATCCGGATTCGGGAAGATGACGATGCCATCGCCAGACTCGAAGACCTTGCCCACGTCATCCACATTCGGTGCGCGGAATCCGCTCGACAACGCGCCGCGCACTTGCCACGCCGCCACGTTGCACACCGCACCGAGACTCGCCGTCGGCGCGCCGTCGCTGTACTCGATCTCGTCAAACGGGAAAGCGTAGAACGACCTGTCCTTGAATTTCGAAGTCAGCACGTTGTGCGAATAGCGCAGGCCCGCGGTCATCACAATCGCGCTCGACAGCGGCGCACGCCAACCGCCGAACGCGGCGAGTTGCGTGGTGTTGCTGCCGCCGTCGGGATAGCGCGTGGATTGCGGCGTAATCTCGCGGGTCACGATGTTGAATTTCTGCGCGGACGATTGCACGTCGTTGAACACCGCCTCGGCGCCATAGAACAGCGTGCCCGACCCCAACGCGCGGCTCATGTCGGCATTTACCGAGATGACGCTCACGTCCTCGGTGCGGTCATTGCGGTTGTCGTTGTCGCGCGTACGGTCGTGACGGCTCTCCTGATAGTCCTGATGCGCCACGGTAAACTCTGCATCATCAAATAGCGCTCCGCCGCCCGACGCGTGCGCGGTCACGCGGTTCAACAGCAATTCCTGCGGGCCGTAATACCACTCGGCGAAACGCAGCGCGCCGTTGCGGTATTGCTCCAGTCGGTCATAGCGCGGAATATTGGACGACGTAGTATAGACCAGGCCGTAAGTCAAATTCAAATGCGCATTATGCCAATAGCGCAGCTTGCCGAGCACATTCGCCTGCGTGTAACCCGTGAAGCGCTGCTTCGTCGAGTGGTCATTCAGCACAATGACATCCGCGCCGTTCTCGCGCACCACATACTCGCGCCGCCAACCGTAATCGGGATAGGCGTCGCTCCGCACGTTGCCTGAGCGCAAGTCGCCGAAATCGCTGTAAGTGAAACTTCCCAAGAGCGCGACCTTGCGCAGACCGTACTCAATGGTGCCGCCGGCCGTGCGCTCGTCATTGGCGGAGGCGTAGCGCGTGAAGGCCTTCGCGCCCACTTGCGCCGACTTCAACAGTGAAGGTAGCGGATCATGCGTATTAAACACCATCACACCGCCCAGCGCGTCGCTGCCGTATTGCACGGATCCAGGCCCGAAGAGAATATCCGCAGAACCCAGCGCGTTGGCGTCCACCTGAATCGAGTTCTGCAAATTTCCGGCGCGGTAGATCGCGTTGTTCATGCGCACGCCGTCGAGCACGAGCAGGAGTTGATTGGCCGTGAATCCGCGAATCATGGGCGAGCCGCCGCCGTATTGACTGCGCTGCACGAACGCGCCGCCGCTTTCGAGCACTTCAGCAACGGTGCGCGGCTGTTGAAATTCGATCTGCTTGGCCGTGACTTCGGAAGTGGTTTGCGCGATTTGCGCGCGGTCGTTGCCGAAGCGGTGGCCTTCGATGACCACTTCGTCGGTCGTATAGCTGACACGCTCGAGCGCAATGGTGAAGTTCTCGGCCGCGATTTGCGCTTTGCTCAGCATCCGCCGTACATAGTCCGGATGGAAGAAGACAAGCTGCTGGCGGTCGCCGAATTTGCCGTAGTCGAACGCGCCGCTCGCGTCGGTCTGCACGACGATCAGTTGCGCCTCGTCATGGACCCACGCGCCGCCAATCGGCTCATTGGTTTCGGCGTTGACAACAGTAACCGGGCGCGTTTGCCCGAACGACAAGGTGCAAAAAAGGGCGAGCAGGGTAACCGAAACAGGTAATTGGCGCATGTTAGCAATTTCCCTTGAAAATACTGACTGTCAGACTACTTGAGGTACAACAGTTTACGCGTAGTCTGGAAATCCTCAGCACCCAACCGTGCAAAATACACACCGCTGGCGGCGCTTGCGGGCGACCAATTCACGGTATGCGCCCCAGCAGACGTGAACCCATCGCGAAGCGTTTCGACCAACCGCCCGTTCAGATCAAAGATATTCAGTTCCACATCTCCAGAGCGCGGCAAATCAAATGCAATTGTCACGCTGGAGTTGAAGGGGTTGGGGAACGCGGAGAAGGAAAAGTCCTGCGGCGTGGGTTGAGTTTGCTCTGGCGCGCTGACAAACTCATCCCATGCCACCCATGCGGTTTTCACAACGCGCGGGCCTTCGCTCGCGTCGTTAGACTCGCTCCACACGCACACGACTTTGCCGTCATCGGTGATGGTGATGTCCGCGTTGGCGATTAGGTTTGATCCGCTCGTTTCGTAGAGCACACCCACAGGCTGCACGGGCTGTCCGGTCGTGTCCACGCGCGCAATCATCAAATAACCGGGGTTTGCCTCTAGCACCGCAATCCCGAAATTGCGGTGGAAGCACGACGATGTTGCATAGCCTAATCCGATGGGGCCAATCGAATCCAGCAAAAAGTTGCTTGAATCAGGATTGTCGAGCCGCAGCAATCTGGGCGAAATGTAGCTGTTCTCTGCGGAATATAGCAACAACCCCGAGTTGCTTGAAGTATGCCCGAAATCAATCAGCGACCTTACCACCGGATCAAAACCCGCATTGAAGTCACAATTCCAATCGGACTCCGAAATCGTGTAGCATGAACTTAAAGCGGCGTACGAAGAGCCGGAGACTACCGCGCGCAAATACACGTCAGTGGCTCGCCAAGTCAATGCCCGGCCGGCCAAATCCCATGCGAGTGACAAATGTGACATCAATTCCCGCATCAATGGCTCAGCGCCGCTGCCGAAAGTGGCGCAGTGCATGTTTGTGCCAAACCAATGGGGATCCCATGATTCGCCGAGCCACACGACTGAGACTAAAGTATCGCTAAGGCGCTCGATTGAAAATCCGCTGCGTACACCTTGCCCCAACTCGTAGCCTGAGGCGCTTGAATCAATGCGAGTATGAGTGAATTCCGTGTCGTGTCCGGAGAGAAAACTCGTTAGATTCATTCCATTCTGGCTGGAGTTCTCCGCTTCATCCTCATACACCACACAACACCACGACGAGTCGTCACGCGCAGTGAGATCATGCAATTCGAGCTGTGGCCAATTGTGAAGTGTGTCAACGATCCGCGGGTCACCGAGCGGCGCGGCGGCGGCGAGATTGAATCGCTGCCAAACCACCTGAGCATCCGAAATCCACACTGCATCCAACGTATCGCCGCGCACACAGGCTTCAAGGTCGCCAATCCGCGATGCGGACTCATACACCCCATACGGCCCGAACACGGGCTGCGCCTGCGCGATTGCGCATAGCACGAGAAGCCACAACATCCCTTTCATGCCGGCCTCCTACTTGAGATAAAGAAGTTTACTATTGCGAACAGATTGTGAAGTGGTCAGTTGCGCAAAATACACACCGCTGGCGAGGCCTTCCGGCGACCAATTGAGCGAATGCGATCCCGCCGACGCGCGCTCGTCAAGCAGTATGGCCACCAACCGCCCTTGCAAATCAAACACCCGCAGCGCAACCTCGTCCGCGCTCGGCAGCGCATAGCGGATGGTCACATTCGCGTTGAACGGATTCGGAAAGGCAGTTAGTGCGAAGTCCACTGGCGCTTCGGGCTGCTGCATGGGCACATCAAGATAAGTCTCCCAATCCACCCAGGCGATTTTGAGGACACGCGGGCCTTCGCTCCAATCAGAATACTCGCTCCACACACAAACTACTCTGCCGTCATCCGTAATCGTGACATCCGCATCTACGATGTAGCTCGTGCCGTCTGTTTCGTAGAGCACGCCGGGCGGCTGAACCTCTTGGCCGTTAGTGTCAATGCGTGCGAGAGTCAGATAACCTGCACGAACTTTCAACGCAGCAAATCCGTAGCCCGCGTGAAAGTAGGGATCGCGATTCGCGTCCCAATCCGGAATCATTGTGAGAGTTTGACAATCGCCCGTGGTATCTGCTGTAAAAACGAAGCCATCCGACTGGACAAGCAACTGTCCGCCAATCGTTCGGCCAAGCTGGAAATGCTCAGGATCCGGCAATTCGCAAATGAAACTCTGCGCCGCATTGAGCGTATCGCTGTCGAACGTGGCGAGTCCCCATGCTTGTCCGCCCCAATCGCCGCCGGACAGGATTACAACACTTGAATCAGAAAACTCCGATGCAGACAGGTCAGTCGGTCCGTATAGCGGCGCCGGAGACCCATAGAGCGTTGTTTGACTCAACAGTGAGTCCCCGGAAGATTCAAATTCGTAAACGCGTGTCCAAAACTGCGGCTCTGACGCACCTCCATTGAAGGAATAACAAGTATTGACAATCGCGGCCAAAAACGTGCGTTCGCTGATGGATCGCACAACAACCAAGTCGGTCAGAAACTCCTGCCCTAAACAGCCCATGAATGGCCAGTTGCTATTCTGGAATCTCAGCAATTCGGCGATTCCGTCGCGAACTGTCAGGAGTTCTGAGCCGACATCGCCGAGAAAGAAATATCCATACTCGTTCGACCAGTGATAGTTCGGGTAGTAATGAATATCACCGCCGGAAATGCCCGCGCTCCATACGCCCGGTGAAACCACAACGGGACGGTGAACTGTCCAGTGCCAGTCATCCCGCAGAGCAAGTGTTGAAGGCGAACTAAGCAACTCGCGCTGGTTCATGTCAAATGAAGCCCAGCGAACGCTCGAGCGTTCCTCCGAAAAGTCGAAAGAACCCCAAAGCACTTCCAAAGTATCATGATGTGCGACCGCAGAGAAAGATTGGATCACATATCCTGAGTCCACATCCGCAATCTGATACGGCCCGAACACCGGCTGCGCCTGCGCGCAGCACACCATTAGAAGCAAAATAACCGCAAGCATAATGTTCTCCCTTTCAAAAATTGCGGGACCCACCGCATCAGGGAATAAGCGCTTCCTAATCGAACAGCCGCCGCAGCGAAACGACGGCATCCGCATTGAACAGCCCGCCGCATTTGCAGGCGGGAGTTTCCGGGCAGGATTGCAGACAGGCTTCAAGGGTATAAGTCACGCCCGGCACCAGCCGCATATGTGCTTCCCACTGCCCTCCGGTTGGACATGCTGTCACGACATTCTCAACAACCCGGCGGTCATCATAAATTGTTCCGCACGTTCGACATGACGGTGCCAAAGTGTCGCTATTAAAGAAGATGACCGTGAGATGATACATTGTATCAATCTGCACGGTGAAATTCTTGTGGGAACAATCTTCATCCGTCGGCGGGCACTTGTCGGTTTCTGTGCAGGTGTTGTCCCGCACCCACGCAACGATGGGTTTGGGCCAATTCGGGTCTTCATATTCCCCGGGCAAGAGCTCTTTTCCCGCCGGTGCGGGTGCAGGCGGCGGCGGATTCTTCCCCGCATCCTGACAGAGCAACAGGAGCATTAGAACCATCGCCCCCACAAACAGCAGCACAAATTTCCAACCGGTCATAGCGCCTCCCCTTTGAGAACGTTTGATCGTGAACCATCCGGCCAAGCAAAAGGGATGGGTATCACCCCATCCCTTTTCAAGTCGCTGGCCTGTTACGCCGTCACACTCATCTCAGCCAATATCGCGTCAATCCATCCGAACAATTGCTTCATCTCGGCAGGCGTCGTATCCGCCATGTGCGCGATACGGAAGGTCTGCTCTTTAATATCGCCGTAGCCGTTGGAAATCACGCAATGGTGTTTCTTGGAAAGCTGACCGTTCAGCGTTTTGAAATCGAAGCCTTCAGGCTTCTTGATGCACGACAGCGTGACCGATTCGTAACCCTTCTCGGGGAACAGTTCAAATCCGGCCTTCTTGCACCACTCGTGCGTCATCTTCTGCATTTCCAGATGCCGCGCCCAGCGGTTGTCAATGCCTTCGACGTTCACGATATGCTCAACCTGCGCGTGCAGACCGAACAAAATCGGAATCGCAGGCGTATGCGGCGTCTGATGCTTGTCGTTATATTTCTTGGCGTCCACGAAGTTCACATAGTAGCCCGGCGCCTTGGCAGTAGCGGCTTTGGCCATCGCCTTGTTGGACACCATCGTGACGCACAACCCCGTCGGCAATCCCCAGCACTTTTGCGTTCCGGCCAAGCAGACATCGAGACCGAGCTTGTCGGTTTCAATCTTGTCGCCGGCCATTGCCGACACCGCATCCACACAGAACATCACATCGGGATACTTCTTCAGGACTTCGGAATACTGCTCCAGCGGAGCACGCACGCCGGTGGAAGTTTCGTTGAAGACCGCGCAGAACTGGTCATACTGTCCGGTGGCGAGCGCGGCGTCCACCGCTTCCGGCATCACAGCCTTGCCCATCGGCACTTCCAATTTGTCGGCCGGAACACCGTTGTAGCCCGCAATTTGGAACCAGCGCTTGGAAAACGCGCCGTTGACGGTGACGAGCGCCTTCTTCTGACAGAGGTTGCGCATCGAGCCTTCCATCACGCCCGTAGCGGAACTCGTAAACAGCAGGACTTCCTGCTCGGTATAGAGGATTTTCTTCAGCAGCGGAATGGTGGCCGAGTGGACATCCATGTAGGCTTGCGTGCGGTGGCCGACCTGCGGTTTGCCGACGGCGGCCAGCAGTTCGGGGCGAACTTCCACAGGGCCGGGAATAAAGAGGCGATCGTGCATGGCGAGTAACTCCGTATGGTAATCGTACCTGATTGTAAAATCGAATCTAAGGAGAAAGAGGGTCTTTCTCAGCTCAACATAGAAAAGGTAACAAAATCCATTCTGAGAGGCAATGAGGCATAATCAAGCATTCACGGCCATAGTTGCCTATTTCCAAACAATTTTCGACTCGTGTGACAAGCGCACTCAACGGCCTGATTCTCGGCCCTCCTGTTGCAATCGCGGCCATCATTTCGTATTATTACGAATATTACGCTATTCACTTGTTTTTTCATGCCAAAGAGTCAGCCCTTCAAACTACTTCTCATGGCCGTGGCGTTCGCGGCCGCCTATTTCTTTCCAGTAGAAAGTCTGCGGCTGCCGGAAGCTGTGCATTCGGCTCTGGCCCTGACGAAATGGTACGCACGCGAGCACGTTATCCTCTGTCTAATCCCGGCGCTGTTCATCGCGGGTGCAATCAGTACTTTCATCCAGTCAGGCGCGGTGATGAAGCATCTCGGCGCGGGCGCGAACAAGCTGGTTGCCTACGGCGTGGCCTCGGTGTCGGGCAGTGTTCTGGCGGTATGTTCGTGCACGGTGCTCCCGCTGTTCGGCGGCATCTACAAGATGGGTGCAGGCATCGGCCCGGCGACCGCGTTTCTTTACGCAGGTCCAGCCATCAACGTCTTGGCCATCATTCTCACGGCACGCATTCTGGGATTGAGCATGGGCGTGGCACGGACGATCGGCGCGGTCGCGTTTTCAATAGTTATTGGTCTGCTGATGGCTTGGCTGTTCCGGCGCGACGAAACTGCGCGCTTTGCCGCCGCACCCGTGGAGAAATCCGGCGAATCCAATAGTGTAAGAACCGCAGTGTGGTTCACCACGCTGAGCGCCATCTTGATTGCGGCCACGCTCGGCCCGTCGCTGGGGATCTATCCCTACAAATGGTGGCTGACCGGCGCGTTGACGATTGCGCTGTGTGCCCAAATGGCCGGTTGGATGCAGACGAAACTCCCGCATCTTGCGGCCGGAATTGTCGTCACGATTGCCGCGGCAGTTGCAATTCCTGACTATCCGCAGGCCGTCTTTCTGCTGGCGATAGCAATGCTCTCGCTGATTCTGTATCTATCGGGCGGCAGAAGCCGCGAATGGCTCGAAGCGACTTGGGATTTCTCCAAGCAGATTGTACCGCTGCTGCTGATGGGTATTCTGGCTGCGGGTTTGCTACTGGGTCAGCCCGGCTCCGAGGGGTTGATTCCGTCAAGTTGGATTAGCAAATTGGTTGGCGGGAATTCGCTGTTCGCCAATCTTGTCTCCTCGGTGATGGGCGCGTTTATGTATTTCGCGACGTTGACCGAAGTGCCAATTCTGCAAGCGCTGATGAGCGGCGGCATGGGTGCGGGGCCGGGATTGGCGTTGTTATTAGCCGGTCCGGCGTTGTCGCTGCCGAGTATGCTGGTGATTCACTCGCTGTTGGGCCTGCGCAAAACCGTGGCGTTTGTTTCTTTGGTTGTAATTCTGTCCACTCTGGCCGGGTGGCTGTATGGAAATTTTGTATAGGAGTTCGATAATTTGAAGATTCAAGTTCTGGGCACAGGCTGTCCAAAATGTAACAAACTGGCTGAGCTGGCGGAGCGTGTCGCGCGCGAAAAGCAGCTCGAGTTCACGCTCGAGAAAGTCACCGATATCAACACCATTCTTGCGGCGGGCGTGATGATGACGCCGGCGCTGATCGTGGATGGTGAAGTAAAAATCTCGGGTCGCGTTCCCACTGAACCAGAATTGCAAACCCTGCTGACCTCAACAGGCGGAAAGTCATCATGAAAACACTATTTGCTGTATTACTTCTTGCGCTCTTCACGTTCCCAACATTCGCCGAAGAAACCGCCGTCACAACACCCGACAGCGCGCAGACACCGCAGGTTACGAATGTCGCCTACTATTTCATGAACACCGTGCGCTGCCCGAGCTGTCTGAAGATCGAAAAATACTCGCACGAAGCGATTGAAGCGGGCTTCGCGGCGCAACTCGCCTCCGGTCAGCTCTCGTGGATCATGAAGAACCTCGACGAAGAAGCCAACGCGCATTTTATTGACGAGTACAAACTCTACACCAAAGCGCTCGTGCTGGTACGTTATGAAAACGGCGCGCAGGTCAAGTGGAAAAATTGCGACAAGGTGTGGGAGTTGCTGAATGACGAAGCTGCGTTCAAGAAATATGTCGAGACCGAAGTCGCGGCCTTCTTGGGCAGCTAAATGAACGAGTTTATTCTGGGTCTGGGTTCGGCGCTGTGGTTGGGGATTTTAACTTCGATTAGCCCCTGTCCGTTGGCCACCAATATCGCCGCCGTGTCATTCGTGGCACGACGCGCGCATGCTCCGCGGCAGGCGCTGTGGACGGGCGTGCTTTACACCGTTGGCCGCATGCTCGCCTATGTTGTCGTCGGCGCATTGGTGGTGTGGAGTGTGCTCTCGCTGTCGAAACTCTCGTTCGGGTTGCAGAAGTACATGCATCAGGCGCTCGGTCCGTTCTTGATAGTCGTGGGGATCCTGCTCACGGGTTGGCTAAAACTTCCGGTGATGAACGGCAACGCGTGGCTCGAAAAATTAGCCAAACGCGCCGAAGGGTGGGGTGGACTCGGCGCGTTGATATTGGGCGCGCTCTTCGCGATTTCATTTTGCCCGGTCAGCGCGGCGCTGTTTTTCGGCAGCTTGATCCCGTTGGCCGTGCGCCACGAATCCATCGCAATCTTTCCATCAGTCTATGGCCTCGGCACGGCGCTCCCCGTCTTAGCCTTCGCGGCCGTCATCGTCTTCAGTGCGCAAGCCACAGCCAGTCTGTTCACGCGACTGTCGTCATTTGAGAGGTGGGCGCGGCTCATCACCGCCATCGTCTTCATCGTCGTTGGTGTGTACATGACGCTAAAGTACACGCTGAAGTGGATGGCGTGAGTTGCCCCATTCCCGGCGGCACCCGCCGCGGGTGCGATAGGGAAATATGGATAACTTGACTATATTCCGGCCGATTTGTACCTTCCAATCAGGTCTTGGGAAGCGGGCAGGAAAACTTAGCCTGGAGGCCACGAAAATGTCCACGCGAATTCTCTCTGTATTCAGTCTTCTGATGCGGGTGGGGTTCGCGCTTTTGTTGTTGGGGGGTGGGGCCTTCGCCCAACCGCAGCCCGAGGTGATTTGGGCACGAAATGGCATTTCCCCGCAAGCATATTTCGGGAGTCCGATCAGCTCTTTGGGAGACCAGAATGATGATGGGTTCAATGATTGGGCAGTATCGGCGCCCGGTGATTGGGAACATTTTCCCGAGCAGAGTTATGTCGAACTCTTTTATGGAGGCAATCCGCCCAGCAATACGCCTTATCGCCGTTTCACAACAGGTGATTCGCTTTTCAATGTATGTTGCCTGACAAGCTTCGGAGATTTGAATGGGGATACATATATAGACTACGAAATTCTCCTGTGGCCAGTATTTGAGGAAGGATTGGTGTCATACTTCTATTTGGGTGGGATCGGGCAAGATACTTTGCCGGATTTAGTCTATGCAAACGATTTTGATGTTCCTGAAGGTATTGGTGATTTTAACCATGATGGATTTGATGATTTTGGAGTTTATGACGGGGCATTTAGGATATGTTTTGGAGGCATTACTTTAGATACTGTTGTTGATTGGTATAAGCTCCAATGTTCTCCTATGGTAACCTTTGGTGACATAAACGGAGATGGCGCAGATGACTTAGTAGAACAGGGATTTGCCGCAGATAGCATTTGGATCTATTTTGGTTCAATCGCCCCAGATACTCTGCCAGATATAGGAATTCATCAATCTGTTATGCCAACGCCGGTCAACGATTTAAACGGTGATGGCCGGGATGACTTTTTAGTGCCACAAACTCAAACGATAGATGTGTACTTCGGCAGTGAGATACTTTCCTCGCAACCGGATTATATTCTGCAATGGCCGGGGTTCTGTTATCCGGGCGATCTATTTTCCGCAGGTGATTTCAATCATGATGGCGCGAATGACTTGGTTGCCATTGGCTATACATGTTTAAATACTTCAGGACGTTTAGGAATGTACTTAGGCTATCACTGGATCAATCCAAATCCTATATTTGAGATTTGGGGTTGGGAAGAGGATTTAGTTGGCATTCGCACAGCGTGCGCATTAGGCGATGTCAACGGTGATGGGATTGATGACGTCGCCATCGGCGCAAACCGCGACATTGCAGCTCGTGGCCGTGCGATCATTATCGCGGGAAGTGAAGAGTATGTGGTTCCAGCCAATGAGTCAAGCCCGGAATTTCCCGAGCATCTTTCTATTTCCGTCTATCCGAATCCTTTCAATGCCGAAACGACGATTGAGTTTAAATTACCGCTATTTGCAACAGAAGTAGAATTGCGGGTTTTCAATACGCTGGGCCAACAAGTCAAACAATTCTCGCTGCATACCATGTCGCCAACTTTGCAGCACCGTTTTCACGCATTTGATTTGCCGACTGGTATCTATTTCCTGCAAGCGAGCTCCGGAAAATATGTTGCGACCACAAAACTGATGATTATTCGTTAATAAAAAGGTATTAGAACAGCCATAAAAATCTATCTCTTGCTCTTTTGTGATTAGTGTTTTTTCCTCGCGGCGGCACCCGTCGCGGGTGCCCTTGACTCCGGGCGCGAATTTTATGCCCAATAGACCCCATTCTTCCCCATCGCACGCATCTCTCCCCCCGCTCCTCCTGCTTGACAATCCCATAATTGCGCAATACATTATAAGCGGATCCCGGTAATTCGCATCATGCAGCGCACAGCTGCCGGAGGTGTCCTATGTTCCGCTTGATGCTACTATTCTCCCTCCTTGCGACGACCGTCGCCCTGCCCCGCCCCCTCGACCGCGGCCCTGTCCGCAACCCGCGCCAACCCCTCGACATTGCCAACCCGCAGGATGAAAACTACGTCCTGCGCAATGGCACGCTGGCGTTCAATTTCACCAACTACGGCTTTTTCGGCAACGACGGCCCTTCGCAGTCGTCTTCGCTGGATGATCCCTGTTCAGGCACATGGGCGCCGCAGTTCGAATATCCCGAAGGCAGTGACGCGCAATATCTGTTTCAGGGAGGGCTGTGGGTCGGCGCGTTGATTGACTACGGTGACTCACTTGTGCCTCGCGTTTCAGTTGGTACGGACGGCTGGCAAAATCCGTCCGTTGCCGAGTTTCACGCCGGGGCAGTCCCTAACAACGGCATCATCCTGCGCTCGAACCTGCCCGACGCCACCGATTGTTTTGGCAACAGCATCTACGATCCGAACGCTCAAGCTAACATTGAAGCCGTGGCGGTCTATAGTGACACGCTAACGGATCAGTTGTTCGTAATGCCGGTTCCACTTGATGGGCAACACCGACCACTCGGCCTTGAAATCACCCAAATCGCGCGCCTCTGGACTGCTCCTGAGTTCGCGCGGTTTGTCATTTTGGACTATGAAATTGAAAATATCGGCGAGCACGCGTTAGTTGATCCCGTGATCGGGTTCTACATGGACTGCGACGTTGGAGTCGCCGGTGTTAACAATGAACATATTGACGACATCACCGGCGCATTCGTAATTGACAGCGAAACGGATAGGACGATCGCATGGACGGCCGACAACGACGGAAGATCAGTTGGGGGTGGTCCCGTCGTGCTGCCGCACGCATTCGGTATGGCCCCGCTCTCGATTGAACTTGGTTCAATTGCGGCAAACTACCCTGGTTCATACAATTGGTGGAACCCCAATGGGGATGTCAACATAGACTTCGGGCCAGCTTGGCAAGATACTCCCACGTGGACTTCGTCCCGGGGAACACCGATAAGAGATAGCGAAAGCTACGACATATTGGCCGGAAACGAAATTGACTATGGCACGTACGCAATTCGAGCCACACATTCCGCACAGAATGATGACTATGAGTGTCATGCAGGCGGAGAGCATGAATGGCGCGAAGTCAACTTAGATGATGGTACTCAGCGAAACGTAGCCAACGGCTACGATGTCAGATTCCTATTGGGCAACGAGAAATTCGGACGATACGACTATACCGACACTACTGGTGCATGCCACTACCGACTGGAACCGCATGAAACGTCAACTGTAACATTTGTTATGTTCATCGGGGAGTACTTTCATGACCCCGCTCATCCGCAACCGGATCCGGCCAATCTCGACTCAACGCTTTTCCGCTACGAAGGGCTGCGATGGACATACGCCCTCTCTCGGGTAGTTTATGATTCGGATTATACATTCCAACCACCCTCGCATCCGCAGAACATGCTGGTCGTGCAAGCAGAGAGCGGCCAGATTCCGCTGGCGTGGGATTCCCCTGCGCACGGCGAAATTGCGGGTTACAGAGTCTATGGCCGTCCCGACAGTGGACAAGGTGAGCGTGTGTTGTTCACGCCGAACTACATTACAGACGAGGAATACACCATTACAGGCCTGACCAACGGTGATGACTGGTTGATTGAAGTTGCTTCTGTGGACGTGCATGACTTTGAAAGCGCACCAGCCAGGCGAATGGTTCGCGTCGGCGCTATTCCGATAGACAATCCGTTAGTAGGTCATTCTGAGGGCGGTGTCAACTCGCTCTCGTGGACAGCGACAGATGATCCAACGTTCTCGCACTACCGCCTCGTGCGTCTCGATTCGACGGTACAAACCGAATTCGACAATCTAACAACACCGGGTTACAATGACGACAATGTCATTTCGGGCCGCCACTACTCGTACACGCTGTATCTGCACAATTCACTCGGCGTCACCAGCCTGCCGTCGAATAGTGTGACGCTCACGCCGTTTGCGCCCAGGAATACGATCTTGGTTTATGACGAGACGAAGACGCCAGCAGGCCCCGATGCACTTCGCGGTGCAGTTCCGGACTCTTTGGTGCGACAGTGGTACGATTCGCTTTTGACCGCGTCCGGCGAGCCATATGCGTACATAGATCTTGCCAACACTGCTGCGCCCCTAACATTGCAGTCCTTGGCCGCACATGAAATTGTGATTTGGCACAGTGAGAATCCGCAAAACGCACGAACGGGAGTCCAGATTGACCAACGCGAAGCGGCTTTGCGTGAATATGTTTCGATCGGGGGGAAGTTGATCCGATTCGGTCGTCACACACTGTTGTCTGCGGGATTCGTTGGCGGCCGCGAGTCACGCCAAAGAGAACTTGAGCAACTGGCACCGCTAACGTTTGATTCCGTCTGGGCCGCACCGCAATTTAACCCGTCAAATCCTGTTACGCGAGTCATGGCAACAGGCGCGGATTTCACTTCTGCTGTATTTCCACCCGCGATTTCCTGGGACGAAAGCAAGGTCTCAGCTCTTAACTACATAGGGCAGACAGGCTTCGAATTCCTGCCGGGTGTGGATTTCTTCTGGCCGCGCGGTAACACTTGGCCATTATGCACCGTGAGAATGCACCAAGACGACACGACCGGATTTGCGAATGCAACCTGTGCGCTTGTCGGGCCGGGCGAGATACTTTTTGGATTTCCGCTGTATTTTATTCCTGCTGAACAGGCGCAAGACATTTTGGAATCGTCAATCGAGTTGCTTCGCACACAAGAGTTGACAACCCCCGAGCCTCCCACGCCACTGCCATCATCCATTGCGCTGCATCAAAACTACCCCAATCCCTTTAACGCCACGACGGTGATTGAATTTGAGCTGCCCGCGCAAATGGAAGTAGCCTTGAATCTCTACAACATTCGCGGCCAACTCGTGCGCACACTGTTCGACGGTGCAGTGACCGCGGGCCATCACCGCGTCATGCTGAATGGCGAACAGCTTGCCAGCGGACTCTACTTCTATCGCCTTGAAGCGGGCGGCGAGAGCCAGACGAGGAAATTGCTGCTATTGAAGTGAAGCACTTGCAGGATTGGCTGAACTTTCGTTCATTAGCCGGGTGGCCCTTGCCGCCCGGCTTTTCATTTCAAGGTGCTCTCCATGCTTTCCTCCCTCGACTGGACCCTCATCATCGCGTACAATCTGCTCAGCCTCGTCGTGGGCTTGGTGATGACGAAGCGCGCGCACACTTCGACCGAAGAGTACTTCCTGGCCGGGCGCGCGCTCCCGTGGTGGATTGCCGGGACGACGATGGTGGCCACGTCGTTCTCGTGCGACACGCCGTTGTATGTCACCAAGCTTGTGCGCACGGCGGGAATCTACGAGAACTGGCAGTGGTGGTGCTTCGGCATCGGCTCGCTGTTCGCGACGTTTTTCTTGGCGCAGCTCTGGCGCCGCGCGAAGGTGTTGACCGATGTCGAACTGACAATCCTGCGCTACGGCGATTCGCCGGTGACGCGCGGCCTGCGTACATTTCGCGCGCTGTGGCTCGCACTGCCCATAAACGTCATCGCGATGGGCTGGGTGATTCTGGCGATGTACAAAATCATGAACGAAGCGGTCGGCTGGGACAAGCCCACGGCGATTCTGCTCTTCACCGGACTCGCGTATTTCTACACGCTGCTCTCGGGGCAATGGGGCGTGGCGTTGACCGATTTGGTGCAGTATGTCATCATGCAGGGCGGCGCGATCATCTTCGCAATTTATGCCGTGGACGAAGTCGGCGGCCTGCAGGCCTTGAAAGACGGCGTGATGAAAGTCACCACCAATCCGCAGTTGTTGGACATGGTGCCGACGCCCGGTGCGGGTTCAATACTCAGCGCAGACTTCTGGACACCAGCCTTTCTCGGTTTTGCGACGTATAGCTTCGTGACGTGGTGGGCCAACGTCAACTCCGACGGCGGCGGCAAGGTGATTCAAAAGCAGAATGCCTGCAAGAACGAGCAGCACGCGCTGTTGGCGACGCTGTGGTACAGCCTGACCAATCTCGCCTTCCGCACGTGGCCGTGGGTGCTTGTGGCGCTCGCCTCGATGATCATCTATCCGAACATCGCCGATCCCGAGCAGGCCTATCCGCGCCTGATGATGGAACTCCTGCCGTCCGGCTTGAAAGGTCTGTTGGTCGCTTCGCTGATCGCGGCTTTCATGAGCACGATCTCGACGCAATTGAACTGGGGCGCAAGCTATTTGGTCACGGACTTCTACAAGCCGCTTTTTGCACGCGACAAAACAGACCGCCACTACATTCGCATGAGCATGGTCGCGACGACGGTGGTGCTGGTTGCGGCGGGACTCGCGGCCTACTACACGCAGAGCGTGACCGAGGCGTTCAAGTTCGTGATTGCCTTCGGTGCAGGCACGGGGCCGGTCTATATTCTGCGCTGGTTCTGGTGGCGCGTCAATGCGTGGAGCGAAATTTCCGCGATGATTGCTTCCAGCGCCATCACGGTCTATCTGTTCAGCGCCAGTGGCCTGCATTTCGGCGCGCGTCTGTTGGTGATTACGTTTGGCTCGGCGGTCGTGTGGCTTGCGGTCACGCTCTTGACCAAACCCGCGCCGCTCGATAAGCTCGCCGAGTTCTACCGCCGCACCAAACCCTACGGCGCATGGGGTCCCGTAAAACAATACGCCCGCGAGCACGGCCTGATGATTCCCAAACCCGAATCCAGCGCGCGCGCCCTGCGCGGTTTCGCCTGGGGCATGGCGCTGGTCTTCGGTATGACCTTGGGCCTCGGCTACGTGCTCCTGCTCAACACCACGCTCGCCATCGTCTGGTTAGTCGTCATGCTCATCGGCGGCGTAGGATTATGGAAAGACGGGTTCTTGAGGACGGAATGAAAACTCGCATCACCCAATCCCACACCAAAACCTACGCCGATCCAATTCGCGGCAAAATGGGTGATGAGCTGGAAATCGGCGAACCCGACGCGGACAATCCCGATTGGATTTGGTGCATCGGGCCGGAGCGACGCGTGGGGTGGGTGCACCAGGGTGTGATAGACCGCGCGCACGCGTGTTTGAAAGCGGACTACGACGCGCACGAACTCGACGTGGACGCCGGCGAAGAAGTCACCGTGCTCGAAACGCTGTCGTCATGGGCTTGGTGCGTGAATGCCCAAGGCGTAGCGGGCTGGGTTCCGACAAACTGTTTAGAAGCAACTTTACCATGACCGATCTTCTCACCCCCACACGCAAACAGGTCGCCGATTGGGCGCGGCTGTCGCAAAAAAAATATCGCCGCGAATCGGGACAATTCCTGATTGAAGGCGAAGTCTGCGTGCGCGAAGCGCTGCACGCCAAAGCGGTGGATTGTCTATTGGTGCTGCAAAGCGAAAGTGAGCGCTGGGAAGTGCTGTCGCGCAAATATCCCAAGGTGCTGTGCTACCGCCTGCCCGAGGAGGTCTTCGCGCGCGTGTCGCAAGTCGAAACCACGCAGGGCATCGCGGCCATCGGCAAACAGTTCAAACTGCATCCGCGCAAGAGCGGGCTGACGCTGTTATGCGAGCAGGTCAGCGACCCCGGCAATTGCGGCGCGCTCCTGCGCGTGGCCGATTTCTTCGGCGTGTCCGAACTCGTGCTCGGCGCAGGCTCCGCCGATGTGTGGAATGAAAAAGTCGTGCGCGGCTCGATGGGCTCGCTGTTTCATCAACCCGTGCACGAAGTCGCGGACATCGCGTCATTCATTCACAAATGGAAAGGCGATTCACTCGCCTTGGTCGCGCACGGCGGCACCGAAGTCGCACATGCCACCAACCTCAAAACCCCGAAACTGCTCGTGTTAGGCCACGAGTCGCGCGGTCTGCATCCCGAACTCGAAGCGCTCTGCACGCACAAACTAACTCTAAAACCCCAAGGCGACGCCGAGAGCCTGAACCTCGTCACCGCCGCCGCCGTGTTTTGCTACGCGTTGAGCTGATTTCATCCTTTATCCTTTATCCTTTAACGTGCTTTCCGTCTCTATCGGCCTCCTCTGGAACGAGCCCGAGATCCTCGGCTCCCTCACAGGCTCCTTCACCGCGCGCTGCTTCACCGATTGCAACCGCTGGCTCGAGCGCGAGCTCGGTGCGTGCAAGTTCTCGGCAATAGCGAACGACTCACAACACGCGCCACTGCAATGGGCCATTCGCTTGGGCGAATGTCTCTCGCAGGAAAGCGCTGAGCGCGTCCTGAACAAAATCACCGACGCCAATCTGCTCGCGCAGGGCGAAATTCTCGAAGCGGGCAAAGTCTGGGAAACGTCGCACGGTACGCTCGACAACCGCGTCTGGTGGCCTGTCGTCAAACTCAACTCGCGCGACGATGCGGGCGCGGCCATGCACGCCTTACGCGCTACGCATCCCATCGGTTTGACGCTCGTGCGCCTGTCGCGTCCCGAAATGAAAACGCGCTTTGAATTGACGCTTGGTGATTTCGCCACGACGGTTGTACGTGTGCAACTTATTCCGCAGAGTGAGAGTGCAACCTTCACGCTCGACAGCGTCCCGATTGGCCGCGGCTTTCATTGGGAGCGCCGCGAACCGCTGACCTATCGCGGAGAACTTGAACTTTTCGCCACACCGGACGGCGGACTGAGCGCTGCCAACCGTCTGCCGCTCGAGCAATATGTCGAAACAGCAGTCGGCAGTGAAATGCGCCACGATCTGCCCGCCGCATTCTCGCAAGCGCAAGCCGTCGCCGCGCGCTCGACCGTCTTGGCCACCGCCAACCGCCATCACTACAGCGACGGCTTCGATCTCTGCCACGACGATCACTGCCAATGCTATCAAGGCATCGTGCGCGAAGCCAATGCGGTCATTGAGCCGATTCGCGCAACGAGCGGAGTGGTTCTGCTTCATATTCCCCCTCGCTTAAGCGGGGGGGCAAGGGGGGGTAGAGTCGCCGACGCGCGCTACGCCAAATCCTGCGGCGGCGCGAGTGATCTGTTTGTCGAAGTGTGGGGCGAAGAAGAGCCCGGCTATTTCGCGGTGCGGCCCTGCGGTGATTTTCATGTCCCCGATCTCAGCGATGAGAAGCTCGCGGCGGAGTTTCTGCACAATCCTCCACAAGCGTTCTGTAATCCCGAACACTATCCCTATCCCAAGCCGTGGGATGAAGATTCACTGTTCCGCTGGACGCGCACCTACGACAAAGCCGAACTTGGCGCGCTCTTGACTCGTAAAACAGGTTTGAATATCGGCGCAATCGAGCATCTGACGGTCAAACACCGCAGCCCATCGGGTCGCATCACCATTCTCGAACTGCGCGGCGGCGTGAGCACCACGACTCTCTATGGCGAGTTAGAAATCCGCCGCGCACTCTCGCCCTCGCATCTGCCATCGTCCTATTTCTTCGCGCACATCACTGGCGACACCATCACACTCAACGGCGGCGGTTGGGGTCACGGCGTCGGCCTCTGTCAATTAGGCGCAGTCGCCATGGCTAAAGACGGATGGAGCGTGGAAAGAATTCTCGCGCACTACTATCCGAATACCGAATTGCTGACGTTGTAAAATCGAAGTTCACACACACCGGATCGGCGGAGTCGGGGTTGCGAGGTGGGTCCCTCTAAATCCGATTCGCAAGCAACACAACCACCCTGGAGGAACCATGCTTGCTACGATTCGCACCGCTTTGCTGCTCACGCTCTGCGCTCTTGCTGCTTTCGCGCAGACGTTCGTTCGCGTCACCGATCCGCAAAATGAAGCCTCCATCGCGCCCGGACAGCAGGGCTACCGCGGCTGCGCGTGGGTGGACTACGACAACGATGCTGACGACGACTTGTGGGTGAACCGCAATCTGCTTTACCGCAACGACGGCAACGGCGTCTTCGTCAACGCGCAAATCGGCATCGCGCCGCAGACCGGCTTGGGGAGTGGTGGAACATGGGCGGACTATGACAACGACGGCGATCTCGATTTGTACATTTCGAGTGCGCCACGCTCGGCTCTGTTCCGCAACGACGGCAACGGCGTTTTCACTGAAGTGGACAGCGGAGACATCGGCGCGACTGGACACGACTATCGCGGCTGGTCAGGCGCGTGGGGCGATTACGACAGTGACGGAAATGTTGATTTGATCATCACGCACCCGGCAGGCTTCCTCGGGAATCCGAGCATTCCGAACCTGATGTTTCACAACGACGGACCGCCGAGCTACGCCTTCACGCGCGTAACGACCGGCGACGTTGTAACCGGACTCGGTGCGTACACCATTGGCAGTTTCGCCGATTTCGATCTCGACGGCGACCTTGACTTCAATATCGGCGCGGGGCCGGTTAGCTCTCCGGGAACAGACTATTTCTATCGCAATACATTGCGCGAGTCAGGAACACCGGAGTTGATTCGCTGGACCGGCATCGAGCTAACCGATCAACCGCGTGACGGCCAGAATATCAACTGGATTGATATCGAGAACGACGGTGACCTCGACTGTTACATCACCAATTACACGGCAGGATTCGCCAATGGCCGCGCCAACGACTTGTATCGCAACGACGACGGAATCTATGTTCGTGTAACTGAGGGCGCAATCGTCACGGACCAGCAAGTGTCGCTGGGCAATTGCTGGGCGGATTTCGACAACGACGGGTGGCTCGATTGTGTTGTTGCGAACGAGTCCGGCACCAACAAATACTATCACAACAACGGTGACGGCACGTTCGCAGGCATTGCAACGGCTTTCACGGTTGCGGGATCGTTTCGCTGTCCGGCCACTGCGGACTATGACAATGACGGCGACCTCGACCTGTTCATTACAGCCAATGGAACGGCACAAGGCTTCTATCGCAACGAAACAGTGAATGGCAATCACTGGTTGAAACTCCGCCTAACGGGAACCGAATCCAACCGCGCGGCAATCGGAGCAGTGGTGCGTGTGAAGGCGGAAATCAACGGCGAACTGCGCTGGCAAACCCGTGAAGTAAATACGCAAAACAGCTTTAACGGCCACAACAGCCTGACGCAGCACTTCGGCCTCGGCACCTCCGAGTTAGCGGATTCCATCGAGATTCGCTGGCCATCCGGTTTGATTGAGCATCTGACGAGCATTGTCTCAAATATCACGCTTGATGTCACGGAAGGCGAGACAGTTTCGAGTCAGGAACCGCCTGTCATTCCGTCCGAGTTCGCACTGTCTGCCTATCCCAATCCGTTCAACAGCGCAACACTCATCAGTTACGTGTTTCCGCAAGGTGTGGTTGGCCAACTGTTCATTACGGACATCCTGGGCCGCGAAATCTCGCGACACAATCTCGCAGAGTCGCGCGGACAACTCCGTTTCGAGCCGGAAGACTTGGCCAGCGGAAGTTATTGGGTGCAATTGCGCGCCGGATCAAGCAGCTATCAGAGTTTAAGACTGCTGTATCTCAAGTAAGTTAGTCACTCAACGAAACAAGTGGCGCAGCGGCGAAAGGCATGCCGCTGCGCCGCGTCTCTTCACAACACATGATTGACACCCACTGCCATCTTTACTACGAGCACTTTGAAAGCGATCTCGATGAGGTCATGGCGCGCGCCAAAACCGCAGGGGTGGATCGCGCGATTACGATTGCCGTGGACCGCAAGACCGGAGAACAGTGCCTCGACATCGTGAACCGTTTTCCGGGTCAGGTCTATTGCGCACTGGGTGTGCATCCGAGCGAAACAGATTCTGTGACCGAGGCCGATCTCGATTGGCTCGAAGCGGCGATTGGTGATCCGGTCGTAGTCGCAATCGGCGAAATTGGGCTGGATATCTATCGCGGCGAAACGAACATCACCAAACAAGAGAAGCTTTTCGAGCGACTGCTCGATTTGGCCCGGCGGGTGGACCTGCCCGTCAGTATCCACCACCGCGCCGCCGGCCCCCGCACGATCGAGATTATCGAGTCCGCTGGCAACACAAAAGGTGTCTTCCATTGTTTTTCCGAGGATTACGACTACGCCCGGCGAGTGTTGGAGCAGGGTTTTAACATATCATTCACGGGCAATCTGACCTACAAGAACTCGTCGCTTCCGGCTCTGGCCGCCAAGCTGCCCTTGGATCGCCTGATGCTTGAGACCGATGCTCCGTTCATGGCTCCGATGCCATTTCGGGGCAAACGCAGCGAACCGGCCCACGTTTGTGAGATCGCTGCAAAACTTGCGGAAATTCATAAAGTTAGCGCCCAAGATGTGGCTCAGATCACGACGCGGACGGCGGAGCGGCTGTTTTTTTCCGAGCGGAGGCTGAGATTGCAATGAGGAGGCGGGGAAGAGGCACATCAGTATAGCAGACCCCTCCATATTTCTTGAATGTGATAATATCACTCCTATTTAGGTCGAAAACGGTGCGATAATTCCATAATTTATATTTATTTACCAATACTATTGAACCTGCCACATTTCGTTTGCTAAGCACCTCATATTTTTACATTTCCTTGAAGTTTCCTTGACATGCGATGCGCGGCGAAGTATATTTACCACAGTTATAGGAAACGGAAAAAGGCGCTTTGGGCGGAATACGCCCAGACGTGCAGTCATTTGACCATTAGAGAGGTGATCGGATGAAGAAAATGAGACTTGTTTTGGCACTTGCGATGGTAGCAGTCCTGGGTGGCCGTTCCTTCGCGCTCGACCTGACGACGGCCACTTTGGCTTTCGATGAGTCGAATCAGAAAATGCACTTGATTCTGGAAGGCAACGAGCAGTTTAGCGCTATCGTGTCCTTCGTGCACCTTCCCGCCGCTTGCGGTATGCCGCTTCGCTATCAAGATGGCGAACTGGTTTCGGGCGTTGTTGCTGAGAATGTCAGCGAGCATTGGTGCGAATTGGATCTTTATGTCGGCGATCTTCCGATTGGTGAAGCGGTCAACGTGGAAGCAAACGTTGAACTGTACAGCGCTGACTGGTCGCAGAGCTTTGGCACGCAGAACATCGTGGACTGGAACGGCGTCTTTACGCCCAACGGTTCAGCGCTCGAATATTTGAACGACAACTGCACCCCGGTTCTTCCGGCGACGATCCCGGTGAACTCGGCCTTCTGCGCCACGATTTGCCATGGCTCGTACGTGATTCCCATCGAATGTGAAGATCCGGGCTACACCCCCGGCACGCTGGAAATCACCGTCACGAACCGTTGCGATCCGGCTCAAGGTTCGCATTGCAACAACCCGGATTGCCCGGGCGTGGACTGGTCGCTGTTCAATTGGCAGCTGCGCGTCTTCCCGTTCTGCAACCTGTACTTGACGATGTCCTACTGTGGTCAGGATCCCGGCTGCGTCTGCATCTGGCGCTCGGACTTCATCCTGCCTGTTGAGATTTCGGGCTTCAACGCTCTGGCTGGCGACGGCAATGTCCGTATCAACTGGAGTTCTGCCAGCGAAAGCGATCTGAAAGAGTACCGCATCACCAAGAGCCTGACGCGTGATGGTGGCTACTATGGTTTGGTCTCGATTGACGCCCGGAACAGCGCCGCCGGTGCTGCTTACAGCTTTGTGGATGAAGACGTGCAGAACGGCACGACCTACTACTACAAGCTGCACGTCGAAGACATGAATGGCAACGTTTCCGTGTACAATATTGATGGTCAGTCGGTTGTGGCTGAAGCCACGCCGCAGGGTGGTCTGGTCGCCAGCGAGTTCTCGCTGTCGCAGAACTACCCGAACCCGTTCAACGCCCAGACGGCGTTCAGCTTCAACCTCCCGGCGGCTTCGAGCGTCAGCCTGAAGGTCTATGACATGCTGGGCCGCGAAGTGGCGACGGTTGTGAACGGCGCGATGAGTGCCGGAACGCACACCGTGAACTGGTCGGCCGAAGGCCTCGCGACGGGTGTGTACCTGTACACCCTCAAGGCCGGTGAGATGAGTGAGTCCAAGAAGCTCCTCTACCTCAAGTAAGCCACACTGAGATCCGCCTCAGTAACTGACCAACACAAACCACGGAGATGATTCGCATGAAGAAGATCTTTGCTATACTGCTTCTCGTTGGCGCGATGGCGCTGGCCCTGCCTACCTCTGTGCAGGCCCAGCCGTGCGTCGCGACCTTTAATGGTTCGCCGTTTACGCCCAGCACCGAATTGGCGCTCGGCCAATCCGCCTGCATCAAGCTGTGCCCGTTTAGTTTCGTGCACTTCTTCCTGGTCGGTGCCGACCGGGATGCGGCCGGTGTACCCATTCTGTTGACTGCCGCGGGTTGCAGCCCGACGTCCACGCCGTGTGACTTCACCTGCACCCCGATCAATCCGCCCAGTGTCTTTACTTTGGGTGGCGGTATCTACTTCCCGGATCCGAACGCCTATGGCGGTAACAGCGACTGCATGGAAATTCGCTATTACTGGAACCATGACGGCTACTGGGATATCGAAATCTTCAGCCTTTGCAATGGCTGCTTCTGCCTGACTTTCGACGATCAGTTAGATGTCGAGCTGTCGAGCTTCACGGCCGTTGCCGCTGATGCCTCGGTGGAAGTGAGCTGGGCTACCGCCAGCGAAGCTGAAATGGACGAGTTCAACGTCCTGCGTGATGGCGAAATGGTCTATCGTGCTGACGCTACCAACAGCGCTGCCGGTCACAGCTACAACTGGACTGACAGCAACGTTCGCAACGGCATGACCTACCACTACACGCTCGTCGGTGTGGACCTGAACGGCCTCAGCACGACCTACGCGATGGCCAGCGCCACGCCGGGTGCGGCTGGTGCGGTGGACAACTACGCGCTTGCGCAGAACTACCCGAATCCGTTCAACCCCGAAACCAGCATCAGCTTCTCGCTGCCTGTTGCTTCGGATGTGAGCCTGCGTGTGTTCAACCTCGTCGGCCAGGAAGTCGCCACCTTGGTGAGCGGCCCGCAGGCTGCCGGAACGCACACCGTGAGCTTCGACGGTTCCAACCTCACCAGCGGCATGTACATCTACCGCATCGAGGCTGGAGAATTCAGCGCCACCCGCAAGATGGTTCTGATGAAGTAACCCACCTCTCTCTTAGATACGAAAGCCCCTCGGTTCACGCCGAGGGGCTTTCGTTTTGTCTAACGCGGGACTCTTTCGCCGCGGCATGTGTCCGCACATGCCCGGAACTCACATCCGCCGCCGAAATCTCACGCTCATATAGATGTGGAAATACTCCGCCAGCACATACGTTACCGCTGGCCACAGCGCAGGGATGAACCCCAAAAGCTTCCACGGCCACGGCGCAACGGCAATCAGAATGGCGAGAATCGTATTGACAAACGCTTTCGCACCGGCACTCCCAATGATCTCCTGCCGCTCTTCTTCGCTCCCGGCATGCAAAAGCGCGCCCCAGGCTTCCTTGAGCGCGCTAAAGATCTGAAATAGAGGTACTGCAACGAGCAGCCACCAAATTTGAAACGCTTCCATTCTACAGGGAATCGCGCTGGACTTCTACCGATTCTATTGCCATATTAAGTGGCAGGGTCATCAGGATGCGGATGATGTGCTCATTCAGCCGAGTCCCGGAGCCAACAATCTTGACGCCGGTACGGCTCCAAATATCCTCGGCCAAGACCATGCCTTCGTGCAGGTCGGAAATGCGTACCCGTCGGGTCGCAAGCCCCTTCTGCGTGGGCGATGTCGCCAGAGTCGCGTAGTTCTCCACCAACCCAACAATCATCGGATCGTAGAGAATCCCGCGTCCGCGGCCCAGAATATGTACCAGTTCGACGCGGCCCTTCTCGCCCATCTCGGTTATCATGCCAAATGCGCCGCCGACGCGCAGAATGCGCGAACCCAGCGGAATCTGATGCGAGAACAAACCCATCGCGCCTGAGCCGTCGAAATTCTCTAAGTGGTGTTCGACGATCTTTGCTGCCGCAGCGAACACTGGGAATTGCCGCAACACACGCGCGCCGAGCATCGGATAGCGGTCGTACATCGCCTGCTCGTTTTCGGTGCGTTCATCGCGTGGCGTGAACAGAATCTTGTCGGGCAAACCGAGCTTGCCGATTTCGCGCATCCGCGCTGCGAGCTGCAGCGTATTGAGTTCTTCGCCGCCCATGCCCAAATGCGAGCCGATCCACAGACACGCCTGCACGACACGCTCGGCGCGGTCGCGGTAGTCGGGCATGCGCAGTGACATTAAGTGTTCCATCATCTGCGCGAAGTCATCGGCTGAGTGTTTGAGAAACGTCCCCATGCCGTTCACACCGGTTCCCGGCGGAAGTGAACACAGCGCAGCCGGACTGGCGAGTAACGAGAGCAGCGAGCGCAAATCGGGCATCGCAATCGTTGAAGTGACGTCGCACATCAAGCGTTCATTCGGGCCGGTGCCATAGCCGATCACGGGCAGCATCAAAGTCGAAATGCGGTCAATCGCGACATGTCCCTCATGGTCGAGCGGCGCTCCGATAACGATGACCGCCGGATCAAATTGTTTGACAGACAAATCCGGTTCGTGACCACGGCGGATACAGCGCGTTTCGCACGCTTGATTGAGCGCTTCGGGTGCGCTGCGCTCGTCGGGATGAAGAAGATAGAGTGCGCGGACGCGCAGATTGGAACTCATCTTATTGTCCCTCTTCCGATCCGGGGTCCAACAAGGTTTCCCTCGTCTTGATCGGTTTTCCCACGCCGCTTGTGGGCAGCGTTTCGCGGTCTTCGACACCGTAAAGGCTCAGCTTACCCAGCGCGATGTCCATGCCCTGATCCGACACGAGCAGCATGGAGATGCGGCGGTTGCGCGAATCAAGCGGATCTTCAAAACGCGGCCGACGGTCGGCGAAGCCGCGCACCATCAGAATTTGATCTTGCGGCACACCGGCGTTCTCCAGCACGCGCCGCGCTTCATTGGCGCGCTGTGTGGAGAGTTCCCAGTTGCTCATATTCCCGTCCGCGAACGGCACGCCGTCCGTGTGCCCTTCGATCACGAGTTTATTGGGCAGCTTCCGGTATTCATCCGACAGCGCTTTCAAGGCCGCGACGAGTTTGGGTGAAAGGTTGGCGCTGCCGGACTCGAACAGCGGCGATTTCTCGCCTTCATTGATTTCAACGCGCAACCCCTCATGCGAGACTTCTATCGTAATTTGGTCGCGCATGCCACTCAGAATATCGTTCTCTTCAATAACCTCTTCAAGCTTTTCCGCTTCGCGTTCGAGCGCTTCGTCAGGCTTCGTGAACCGCTGTAGATTTGTCGGGAGGTTGATGATTGACCTTCCCTGCGCGTTACTCAAAGCTTCGGCAGGCCCTGCACCGAGGAGGGCCTTGCCCGTAGGATCACGGAAATATCCGCCGACGCCGCGCTTGACGTCTTCGGATTGACCGAGAATCCACAGCACGATAAACAACGCCATCATGGCCGTCACGAAGTCGGCAAACGCCACTTTCCACGCGCCACCATGATGGCCGTGTCCGTGACCCTTTTTGACGATCCGTATTACGGGCGGTTCGTTGTTAAATTCGGCCATGGGTCAACTACTTGTTCTTCGCTTCCTTCAAGAGCTTCTCGGTTTCCTCGAAGCTCGGACGGTCAGCGTGAAAGATCGAGCGGCGCGCGAACTCGACGGATACGGACGGCGCCATGCCCTTAGCGAATGCGCAGATACCTGCCTTAATAACATGCAGCAGGCGCGCGTTGTTGCGGTTACGCGCTTCAAGATTTGCGGCCATCGGCGAGAAGAAGCCGTAAGCCATCAACACACCGAGGAACGTTCCCACGAGCGCGGCGGCAACGTGGTGACCGACGACCGCCGGATCGCCGTCAATATGGCCCATGGTAATGATAATACCGAGCACGGCGGCCACGATACCGAGTCCGGGCAGCGCGTCGGCGATCTTCGTAATCACATTTGCTGTAATACCGGCCTCTTCGTGATGCGAGTCAATTTCGGCGTCCATCAGCATCTCGATTTCATGCGGCGGAACTGACCCGGCGAGAAACAACTTGATGGTGTCGCAAATGTAACTGACCGCTCCGTGGTCGTGCGACACTTTCGGGTACTTTTCAAATATCTTACTCTTGTGCGGGTCATTCACATGGGATTCCAACGCGATGATACCGTCCTTGCGGGCCATTTGAAACAGCTCGTTGAGCAAAAGCAGCGTTTGTATGTAGGTATCTTTCGACGGACCGGCGTTGCCCTTCATGATGCCGATAATGTCGGCGACCAGCGCTTTCAGTGTGGCGATCGGCACGGAAATCAGCAGACCGCCCATGGCAGCACAGCCAATTACAATGAATTCACTGGGCTGGACAAGCACACCGAGGTCGCCGCCCGCCATCAAGAATCCGCCCAGCACACCGCCAAGCACAACGATAAATCCAACTATTGCCATAGCGCTTTGAGGTATTGGCTTAATTTCATTGCATGTTCATAGACTTGTTCCCAAACTCCTTTTCGCAACAGCCGTGCCCCCGATACTACTGCCCCGCAGAATATCATGAGTGACCCTGCATTCAAGAAGAAACTCTTCACTGGACGGCTTGCTGCTCTTGAAGCTCAGCTTCCAAGTTGCGTGTCGGAAGCGAAAAACGGCGTTCCGCTGGCGGAAGTGTGGGTCATTGTTCCCAATCAATTGACCCGCTTGCATCTGCGGCGTGTGTTGGCGCGCGCGTTGGGCGTTGTCGCCAACGTGCAGCTGATGACAATGCACGAGCTGATGCAACGCATCGCGTCACCTGTGCTGCTGCGCGAAAAATGGCGCACCATGCCCGAGAGTGTCGTAGATCCGCTGCTTTCCCGTGTCATCGAGCGCTGCGGTAAGGATTTGCGTTATCTCAATACCGTTGCACGTTCGCGGGGCTTTCGCAGCACGCTGGTGCGGACACGCCAGGAGCTAATCTTTGCACAACTCAGGCCAGATGACCTGAACCGCGTGTACTTTGGTCCCCAAGAACGCGCTGACAAGATCCGCGATCTTATCCTGTTGTGCAACGAGTATGAGAATGAATGCGCAACGCTGAAACTCTTTGACCGCGCCACGCTTCAGCAAATCGCTCTCACCGCCGCTCACGAGCCGCGCGATTTCCCGCCGCTCATCCTCTATGCGCCGTTCGATTGGCCCGTGCTGACCCGCGACGTGCTGACAGAAGTTCTCGCGGCAGCGAAAGCGCAAGCGCTATTGCCCTGGGTCGCCGACGATTCAGATTTTGCATTTACTTCTGCTCTGCAACAGTGGTTCACTGAGCAGAACTTCGATCACTGCGCATTGGTGGATACTGCAACGCGCCCCACAGCGCACTTCGTCGAAGCGCCGGGCGACAGCGCGGTGGCCGTGGAAATCATGCGCGACATACTCTACTCGGACGCACAACACGCCCGCGACTGCGCCGTGGCGCTGCCGCCCAATGCCGCAATCGTCGCCAACGCGCTGGAAACGCAATGTGATTTGATTCCGCTGACGCCTTACATCTATCAGTCCAAATCGCTGCGCCAGTCTCGCGCCGGACGCGGATTCGCTGCGCTCGCAAACTTGCTGCTCGGTGATTTCGAGCTTGCGCTGATGCGCGAATTTTGGAATGCGGTGCCGCTGAAAGATACCGAGGCTGCCGATGTCGGCCTGTGGAACCGTTTGGCCTCCGATGCGCGTGTGCAAAAATCTGCGGCATCATGGCGAACCGGCCTCGCGCGGTTGAAAGAACGTTTGATTTATGAACGCGACCGTCTCGCCGACAAAGGCGAAGACGAAGAAGCGCAAGTCGCGAGCATTGGCCGCCAGATTATTCAAATAGAACGCTGCGTCGCCGCTCACGAACTGCTCTTCAGCGCAATTCAATCAGCACGCTCTGCCAAGACCTGGCAAATCGCTGTAGCAGGAATTTGGGAATATTACAGCCAAGTTGCCGTCATTGACGAGAATTTTGCCGACATCACGGTTCAGCTTGAGCAATGCGATCTGCTCGATCTTGCCAAACTGCCTCCGACACCGGCAGAGTTGCGCGACTTTCTTCAGTCTGCCTTAGAAACACCTGGCGAACGCGTCGGCGTATTCGGCCGCAGCGCTCCCACTATCGCGCCGCGTGAACAATTTATCGGTGCGCGCTGCCATCATGTCTATCTGCCGGGCTTCAATGAAGGCACGCTGCCCCATGTTGATCGCCAGGATCCGCTGCTGCTCGATGATGACCGCGAAGAAATAAACCAAGCGTTAAAGACAACACTGAGTAAACGCGGCGATTGGCCATCCCGCGAGCGCTACTATTTGACGATGCTGTTGGACTCGGCGCAATCATCTTTGACAATATATGTTGCGCGCGCGGATACCGAAGGCCGTCCCCAACTCGTGGCTCCATACGCGACCGAAATTCTCAAGGCGCGGCATCCGGACGCACCGCTCGCGGCGGATTTCAAAGCGCTCGCGGAATTGGACAAATCCCATTGCCGATCCGTTCCCGCGAATCCTGTAGCGACGGTGGACACGGCAATGGCCTTGCATGCCTCGGAGTATCATCGTCTCGCGCTGGGCCAGGCGCTGCGTACGCGCACGCTTGCTCCGCTCCGTCACGCGCTTACGGACAATACATTCCGTCAAGCGTTGGATGCCGAACGCGCGCGCTTTGCAACGAACACGTTCACAGCGTACGACGGACTCCTGTCCAACAAACAAAATCTTGCAGCGCTGCAAACACGCTATGACGGCGCCCGACCGCTTTCGCCGACACGGCTCGAAAACTACTGGCTCTGCTCCTATCGCTATTTCTTGCAGTACGAGTTAGGAGTCTATGCGCCGGAAGAAGTGGACACGATCTCTCCGGTGAATGGTCTCGACCGTGGTCAAATTCTGCATGAAATTCTCCAGCGCTACCATGAAGCGCGTATCGGCAGAGAGTTCGCAATCGAGAATTATCCGTGGGACGCGCTTGCGCAACTGACCAATTCGACAATTAAGGCGCACTTGCGCAGGTTAGGCAGCGGCTCGCGTTATCTCGCCGCGCAACTCGAGCGCGAAATGCTGTCCAAATTGAAGAGCTACCACGACAACCTTGTTCAACCCCCGCACATTCGTAGCACCATGCTGGTCGAGTGCACGTTCGGATTCGGCGAAGAACGTTTCCCCGATCCGGTGCGCTATGTCGCACCGTCAGGCGAATTCGTCACGTTTGCCGGACGACTCGACCGCTGGGACAGCAGTAAAGACGAGCGGGATATCGTGGTCACAGACTACAAAATCGGGCAGAAGCCAAAAGAAAAAGAGCGCCGGGCCACGCGGCTCTTGCAGCTCGGCGTTTACAACTTAGTTGCCGAACACCACTATCCGGAAGCATCTATAAGAAGTCGCTACCTCTATTTCAAAGGTGGACAAGAAGATATTGCTCTTGGCAGTGATGAGCTTGTTGACAGGCTGAACAGCGCCGTTCATATAAGTACGGACATGCGCCATGGAATATTCGTTCCCGAGCCTGACGACGGAAAAGAGCACGGCGTTTGCGCCACCTGTCCAGTCAAACTCGCGTGCGGCGCACAACGTCATGCGGAGAAACCCATAACACCGCACAGCGTCGCAGGCCTCAGAACACTGCGTGCGCCGAATGATGCTGAAGAAGGCGAGGTGTTTAATGCGTGACCGTGAAGCGCGCGAGTACGCCGCCACCTCTCGTACCGAAACGCTGCTGGTCGAAGCAGGAGCGGGCACAGGCAAAACCACGCTGCTCATCACGCGCATCCTAAATCTGATTGAGGTCGGGGTGGACATTGAGCGCATCGCGGCTGTCACCTTCACGGTGAAGGCCGCCGGTGATCTGAAGAAACGTCTGCGTGAAAAACTACAAGAGCACGGCGGATCAGCACGCGCCCAAGTTGCCCTGCAAAACATTGACCGCATGACCGTCGGTACGATTCACGCGCTCGCCGGCGAGATGCTGCGCACCCTTCCAGTCGAAGCAAAACTGCCGCCCGAGTTCGCGGCACTGGATGAACTGGAGCAACGCGCCTTTCGTGACGAATTCTTTACGGATTGGCTGAACCGCGCCTTGGACGGCGACACGCCGCACGCATTCGAACTCGCGGAAGACATCGGTCTGGAACTCTTGAGCGCGAAAAGCGGCGGACTACGCGACCTGCTCGCGAAGCTCGTCGAACAACAGATAGACGCAGTAGCGGCGGTCACGGCGAATCAACGAACCGTCTGCGACGCGCTCACAGATTTTCGCTATGCAATTCGCAATGCTCTGTCGCAGTGCGCGAACTGCAAAGCGGAAGATGACAAACTGTTAGCGAATATTGACGCACTTCGGAACGTAGAACGAACAATTCCCGATTCGATATTCACCGCCGATGGTATCAGCTGGCTGAAGAGCGTCTCCATTGGGAGGAACGATAGAGGTGCAAAAGAGAAGTGGCTTAGCGCAGAAGCCTTGAGTGCAGCCCGCGAAGCTCTGGCAGATGTCAAGGTCGCCGTTCAGTCCGTTAAACTAGCCGTAACCGACGCCATCGTCGCAGAGATCGTCCGCTGGCTCGCCCCGGCAGTGACCGAGTATCGTAAAACGCTCTTGGAGCAAGGCGCGGTAGGATTTGATGACCTCTTGGTGTGTTGCCGGAACATGCTCAGGGATTCGCATATCGCGCGTTCGTATTTCAAACGACGCTACAAACACGTTCACATTGACGAATTTCAAGACACTGACCCGATTCAGATCGAAATTGCGTTCTATCTCTGTGAACAAGAGAATGAGTTTGCGTCAGATTGGCGGGAAGTCAATTTAGCTCCCGGCAAGCTCTTCATCGTCGGCGATCCCAAGCAGTCCATCTACCGCTTTCGCGGTGCGGACATCGCCGCCTACGGCGACGTCGCCAATCGCATCGCAGCCTGCGGCAGTGTGAAGGTCATCTCAACCAACTTTCGCAGCAGTCCGTTGATTGTGAATGAGGTGAACGCGACGTTTGAAAGTGTTTTTGACGGTGGAAGCAATCATGTTCCAAAACACGCCGCGCTCGATCCGGATGACAAGTTGCCTTTTGATGCGGCTTCCGTCGAGCTGCTATTGCCGCCGCCTGCCTACAGTCGCGGCGAGCAAAATGCCCGTGACGGCATGCGCGCTGAAGCCGCCGCGATCGCCGACCATATTCTGAAGTCCCGCAAACAAGCAATGCCGCTGGGCACCGACGCAGTGTTACTGCGCAAGGGCACGCATCTCGGATCTTTGCTGGACGAATTCAGCGCGCGCGGCATTGATTTCGTTAGCTTCATGAACAGCGCATTCGCCGAGCGTGTGGAAGTCGAGGCCATTCGCACGATTCTCATGGCGCTCGATCAGCCGCACAATACGATGGCCACGATTGGCGCATTGCGTTCGCCGTGGTTCGCGCTATCAGACGATGACCTTTATGCTCACAAACTCACGGGCGCATCGTTCAACTACACCGACGGGCACTCGGGGGATTCGCGAGTGTCGGCGGCGTTGCGCGAACTGCTGCGGTGGCACACAGACAGCCGTTTGTTGCCGCCGTCACTTCTGCTCGAACGGCTGCTCATGGCGTTCCCGTTTGACTTGATCTACGGCATGAAGTCCGACGGCGTGCAGCGCGTACAGAACATTCGCGCGGTTGTCGAGATCGTACGCAAGCTCGAATTTCGTGGCGCGGCTTCGTTGGGAAGCGTCGTGGACGCACTGGAGAAGATGGACAAATTGACGCAAGCTTCAGAACTCGAAGCCCGCGAGAGCAACGACGGCGCCGTCCAGATCATGACGATTCACAAATCCAAAGGCCTCGAGTTCGATTCCGTGTATCTCTTCGGTGTCAGCGATTCTGAGAAATCGGATTCTGGCTGGTGGGTAGAGCGTGGCTCGGTAACAACTCCTCCGCAAATCGCTATCTGCGGAGACCATTCCTTCGCGACCAGCAATCGCGAGTCGCTCAAGAAACTCAACGCAATGGCAGACGAAGCCGAGCGCAACCGCTTGTGGTATGTCGCAATGACGCGTGCTAAACAGAAATTGGTTGTTCCGCTCGGTTGGCGTCGCGCAAAGAAAGTTGCCAATGCCGACATACCTGCTACGCTGGCCAGGCGTTTCTGGAATCTCGAAGTGAATGCAGTCGCGGAGGGCACACATGCTGCACGCGTGGTGATAAGTGATGCACTTCCTGTTGAAGGTTTCAAACCCTACGCGGCCGCAGCACATTTCGCGGAGCAAGCGACTGGCGGAAGCGCCGGAGTGTTTGCCGATTGGCAGCGCAGCCGCCAAACGCGCATTGAACACTTGACTGCAGCCGCACAGCAGCCGACGAAAGAAGCAAAGGCCGTCGCGTGGTCACAAGTGCGCGCCCGCAGAGTGGGTACGTTCGTGCATACGGCGCTCGACAAACTCGCTCACGGCGCGGTGCTAAGCGACGCACTGGAGGCCGCTGCGCGCGCGGTGCCGCTGTCGCCTGACGAGTCCGAAGAGGCCACAAACCTCATCGCGACCGCCGCCGATTCCGCGCTGTTCCGTACTGAGTTGCCGCAGGCGAGGCAGGTGTTCACCGAGTTGCCCATCTACTCACCGGACGAAGATGCGGCGCAGCAGCACATCGCCGACTTGCTCTTTCAAAATGCGCAAGGCGATTGGATTCTGCTCGATTACAAAACAGATCACCTGCCAGCCGAAGCGCTGCCTGCGCGCGCACAAGAGCTGAAGAAGCAGCTTGTGCGTTACGCGGATCTAATTACACAGGTGGTCGGCTCCGCCCCTGCAGAAATGCGGCTCTATTTTCTACGCGCCAATGTTGTGCACCGCGTGGACTGAACAAAAAAAAGAGGCTGGCGTTGGGCGCCAGCCTCTTCAGTAGAAGCGAGACAGTTTACTTCATCAGCATCAGCTTCATGACATCGCTGCCGAACGAACCGCTCATGCGGGCGAAGTACACGCCCGACGACAGACCGGCGCCGTCGAATGCAACTTCATGAACACCTGCGGCCATCGCGCCATTGACAAGCTGCGCGACTTCGCGGCCCATCACGTCGTAAACGGCCAACTGAATTTCACTGGCAGCCGCCAATGAGAAACGGATGTTGGTGGTCGGGTTGAACGGGTTGGGGTAATTACCCAGCAGCGCAAACTCAGTTGCGGTCGGCGCATTCGGCGTCGCGGCTTCCACGCTGACGATACCGAACACCTGGCGCGTACCGGCGTAATCAAAACCGGCCAGTTCATACGTGTAGCGCTCGCCGTTCACGTTGCGGTCCACGAACGAGTATTCGTGACGGGTCGTGCTGTTGCCCTGACCGTCAATTTCAGCAACCAACTGCCAGTCGTCCGACGTGGCATCAGCGCGCGAAATCTGGAAACGGTCGTTGTCGGTTTCCGAGGCGGTGCTCCAGTTGATCGCGATGCCATCAACAGTGCGCGACGCGGAGAACGAAGAAAGTTCGACACCGAAGGGGAAATCGCCGCAATACACATTCAGCGTGTAGTCTTTGTGGATGTCCGTGCGGCTGTCAATGATGATCCAGATACCGTTGGCGTCGTTGTCAATAATCGCGTTGCCGTTGGCCGTCGAGAACTCAAGCGTGTGGTAGTCGGAGCCGAGGCAGCGGTTCGCGTCGCAGTCTTCCAATACGATCAACGCGAGGTCGTCGAGCAAGCTATTGGCATCGTCTTCCCAATCAAGCGTAATCGTAAACGGGTCGCCGGGGTTGTGAATGCGGTAGATATCCGAACGTCCGCGCCAGCGCGAGCTATCGGGGCCGGGCGTACAATAGTCATCGCTGTCCGGGTCGTTCCAATTGATATCCTTGTAGCGGGTAACGTCGTCATGGCTGGACCAAATGTCAGCCGTAACCGTGAAACCGCAGTACACGTTTTCCGGGTCGCACCAGGCGAACGCGTTCGTAGCCAACATCAGCGCCATCAATCCCACAAGCATCTTAATCTTGTTCATGGTAATCCTCTCATGTTTGTGCGAAACTTTTCGTTCATCAATCACGCCCCAAATATACGTTGAGAAACGGCAACAAGACAAGCAAAACAGCCTTGTAAAAGCTGATTTTAACTATACATAGCATATTAAATATGTGCAGAACTCTTAATCTTGATGGCGAAAGAAGTTCAAGCAGAAGCGACCCGTTTGAAGATGGTTCAACAGTATTCCGAATTTGCAAAGTGCAATAAAATAGTTTGGGTCACATGGAACGAGTGCCTCTCACGTGCGCATGATACACAAAGAAAACGGCCAATCGTTTTCTCGATTGGCCGCGAAAGTAAGCGATTGCTTAGTATGCCCTATGGACCCAGACGCAAATAATCAATTACCGAATTCCAGTGCACGGTAACCTGCGTGTGGTGATGATCGTTGCAGATGACTGTGAGATCGTAGTCGGCATAGATGTCCGCAGGATCTGGTGCGACATAGGCAAACGACTGCCAGTTGTCACCGGATGGCGGAATCAAATAAGGTTGTCCCGAGGGATCAATCAACTGCGACACCAGGCCGTTCAAGTTGTTGGCATCAACATCAGGAAAGTAGCCGTACTCAGCGTCATGCATCGCAATCGCTTTGCGCAAGACTTGAAGGTCAGCTAAGGCCGCGCCCACATAGGCGCGATTATGGACTTTGAAGAACTCAGTCATGGTAATCATCGAAAGAATGCCGATGATCACGACAACCAGCATGAGTTCGAGGGTGGTGACGCCGCGTTGATTCATGGTCGTAATGGGTTAGAGAATTACCGAATCCCTCATACGCAACACGGGTGCCAGCGGAATCTTGATTAGAAGCATTTGAGAAACAAAAGCTTAATTTGCGCGTGCTGCAAAATCGCAACACAGCATGACGGCGAAATGCAACGTTTCGTGGAGTAGAAGTTGCAAATCTAATTTCGGTTTGCCATCTTCCGGGTCAGGACTACATTCACTATTTGCGACACACAACCCATGTCTGAACAACGATTCGATATGATCGTCCTCGGCAGTGGCCCGGGCGGTCATCGCGCCGCGATTTCCGCGGCCAAGCTCGGCAAACGCGTGGCCATCGTCGAGCGCATGCGCGAACTCGGCGGCGTTTGTGTGGCCACCGGAACAATTCCGTCCAAGACCATGCGCGAGGCCGCGATTCATCTGAGCGGCATTCAACACCGCGCCTTCTATGGCTCGGCTTACCGCAACAAAGAAGACGTCACGGCCGATGACCTGCGCCACCGCACGCAAATGGTGATGATGCGCGAGTGGGAAGTGATACGCAATCAACTGACCCGCAACAACGTTGAAGTCGTGGTCGGCAATGCGCGATTTAAGGATGCGCACACAATCACCGTTGAGCACCACGACGAAGTTCACGAGCTGTCCGGAGATCACGTCGTAGTCGCCGTCGGGACGCGCCCGTTCATGCCGCCGGGAATTGAGCATGACGGCATCTCGATCTTGAACGCCGACTCAATTCTCGATATCAAGCAGCTTCCGCGCACGATGACCTGCATCGGCGGCGGCGTAATTGGTTTGGAATACGCCAGCATCTTCGCGGCGCTGGGTGTCCATGTTACAGTCGTGGATCAGGCCACGACGCTTCTGAGTTTCGTGGACAGCGAAATCGTGGACGCGCTGATCTACCAGCTGCGCCAACTGAATGTCGTATTCCGCTTAGGCGAACAGGTTGGAGATGTAACCATAGACCGCAGCGGCGACAGACCTCGTGCGGTGGTGAAGTTGGCATCCGGCAAAATCGTGGTATCCGACATTGCGCTCTATTCCGCGGGTCGTCAGGCCAATGCGGATCAGATTGATGCGGAGAAAGCCGGACTCGAAGTGGACAAGCGGGGCCGCTTAAAAGTGAATTCACGCTGCCGCACGAGTGTCGAGCACATCTACGCGGTCGGCGACGTCATCGGCTTCCCGGCTCTGGCCAGCACCTCGATGGAGCAAGGGAGGCTCGCCGCGCTCGATGCCTTTGGCGCGCGCGATGAACGCGCCGTGCCCGACATCTATCCCTATGGCATCTACACGATCCCCGAAATCTCCACCGTCGGCGCGACGGAAGAGCTGTTGACGCAAGAGTCCATTCCCTACGAAGTCGGTGTCGCGCGTTATCGCGAAATCGCGCGTGGCCAGATTCTCGGTGATGAAACCGGCGTCGTGAAACTCATCGTTGCGCAGCACACGCGCCGCCTGCTGGGAGTTCACGCCATCGGCACCGGTGCTACGGAACTCATTCACATTGGCCAGGCCGTAATTTCGCTGAACGGCACAATTGACTATCTCATCAATGCCGTCTTCAACTACCCGACATTGGCCGAGTGCTACAAAACCGCCGCGCTCGATGCCTCAAACCGCTTGGCCGCCTTGAACGCTGTAAAGAAACAGACTCCGCAGCCCGCGTGATTCTCGTCTCGCCGAGCCGGGTTAAGGCCGCCGCTACCCGGCCGGAATCAGCCGGAAAACTTAGGTCGGGCCTCCGGCCCGACGACGTGGCAGGAATCTAAAACATCAACGCCCGCCGAGATACCTCGGCGGGCGTTCCTATTCATCGTATCGCGGAGTCTCTTCACATACGGATTCTACCAATTCAATTTGCGCAGGGGGCGTTCCACAGCAGATTCCAGTGGTCTTCGACGTCTTTCACGACTTTTCGCAGTTGGGCGGGGTCCATGGGTTTCAGGAAGTATCCCGTAACGCCGTGCGAAATCGTGTAGGCCAGGTCTGACTCGGCCAGGTTGTCGGTCAGGACGACCACCGGTATCGTCATCAAGCTTGGGTCCGTGCGAATCTCGTGCAGCACATCGAACCCTTGCTGCTTATCCATGTTAATGTCGAGCAGGATCAAACCCGGTTTGTTCAAGCCCTGGTCCACGTCCTGTGGAGTGACTGTCGTTGTATGGCGTAGGTAGTGCAGCGCTTCCAATTGTGATCGCGCCACGACCATGCGATTGCGGAGACGGGTCTCCTGAATCGCTCCTTCCACCATTTCGATGGCTTCATCCCGGTCTTCGATCAGCAGTATGTCTATCGGCACGTGCTGTTCGGACACATTCCACCCGTAGCTTTTCATCGTATCATCGCTTTCTAATCATCATCGTCGCATTCCCTTAAGGCAAAGCGAAGACCAGACGAAAAAGAAATCGCCGTTCCGGGTCAGTGGAACGGCGATCTGTTTTTCCTGCTTGAGTTTACTCAGATGACCCGAGTCAACTGGAGAATGCGAGTGACCATCTCATCCGAGGCGCTCGTCGTGTGCTTTCAACAACACGATGTGCCTATTCAACCTATAGCATCTACGCGGTGCAAACTGCAAGGGCGGATTACTTAGGTCTTGCCTCTGGCAAGACTATCTCCGCTGGAAACTGAAGCTACTCGCTGCGGCATGTGTCTGCACATGCCCGGAACGTCAAGCACAGCAATAAACTAAACCGGCTTCGTATGATGCTTCGGCCGCACGTCCACCAACCCGATTTGATAAATCGTGGTGCGCTCCCACGCGTGCAGCTTTCCGGCACTGCGCATAAACTTGCGGAACTCTGCGGGTCGCCAATGGTTCACGTGACCGGGATCGCCGCCCAAGCCCAACTTGATGGAAATCCACGTCAGAGTCCTGAAGATCGGCTCATACGGCACGGAAATCAACAGCCAATGCTCGGCCACGCGCGCAAGCTCGGCCAACGCCTTCTCGGGATTCGGCAAATGCTCCAGCACTTGCGAACAGAACACCGCATCGAACTGCTCATCGTTGAATGGCACCTCATACGCGCTACCGACATGCCACTCCGCTTCGGGCGAAGCGATCTTGGCGAACTCGACGGCCTCTTCGCTGTAATCAAAGCCCGTCCACTTACCTTTGTAGCCGCGCTCGACCATCGCACGATAGACAATGCCTTCACCGCAGCCCGCATCGAGTACATTTTGCGCGCCCGTGAATTCGAGTAGCTTGTACATATGGTCGAGGTACAGCTCAAGGTGCTTCTGGTAGAGCGAATTATTGAATTCCCACTTGCGGTGGTTATCGGATGTGTAACCTTCGGGGCGCGCTTTCCGCGCGTGTTCTATGACCGGCAAAGCAAAATCTCCTTCTGAAAGTAACTAAGCAATCACCACCGCGCGCACGGTTTCGTCCGCCTTGGGATAAGGATCCTCTTCCCAGAACTCGCGAAATGCAGTTGACCAATCGCGCGTCGCTGCACGCGCACGGGCCGCAGCCGCCATCCGCTGCCGCAACTCGTCAGACTCCACCAACGACCGCATGGCTTCGCGCCACGCATGGACATCATACCCCGGCAACACCAATCCGCTTTCGCCGGGCAGAATAATTTCTTTCGGCCCGCCTTCATTCGACACCAGCGACGGCAAACCAGACGCCTGCGCTTCCAACACCGAATTGCCATACGTGTCCGTTGTCGAAGGAAACACAAACACATCGCCCGAAGCGTAAGCCTTGGCGAGTTGTTTCCCTTTGACAAACCCCGGAAACACGATCATCGGCGGCAAGTTGCGCGCCATCAATTCGCTGCGGTACGGCCCGTCCCCGACAATCGCCAGCGCGGCCTTCTTCTGCAAAACTTCATCCTGCAAGAACGCGTCAATCACGACGTCAAGATTCTTCTCCCGCGACACGCGTCCGGTATAAACGAACAGCACGCGACCCGTAACACCGTGCGGTTTGTAAAATTCTTCATCGCGGTGGCGCGGATTATAAAAATCAAGATCCGTGCCCCTGGTGTAGATAAACAACCGCCGCGGATTGAACCCGTGCTCGATGAGCTGCTTGCGGTAGTGATCCGACGGCGAATAGACGGCATCCGCCAAGCCGTAAAACCAGCGCATGAACTTCCACGTCGTTTCTTCGAGTCCTTCGTCACCGGTAATCTGGCGCACGTGCTGCGGGAAATCACTGTGGTAAATCGCGCGCACCGGCACCTTGAACAGCTTGGCGCAGAAAATCGCAATCAACCCGATCGGCCCCGGCGTCGAGATAATATACTCATCGAATTCCTGCGACTCCAAGTACTGCACGATGCGCAGAATCGGCGGCACCGACAACTTTTGCAATTCGTAATCAGGAATCGAAATTTCACCGACCGGCGGAAAGTTCAAAAACTTGCTGCCTTGCGGGGCGCGCGACTCGGCAACCGAGCAAATGATCTGCAAATCCTCACCGAGCTTCTCCGCGACCTCGGACATACGCGCCAGAGTCATCGAAACACCGTTCACGTCGCTAACCGTATCCGAAAACCACGCCACCTTCTTGCGCGGCGATTTCTTCGGAAGCTCGACGACACCGTCCACGCGTTGCGACAATTCGCGAATGATTTTGCGGTCGCGGTTGAGTTTGTCGAAGGAATACAGGTACGGCGCCATCACCGATTGAATCGGCAGCAGCGCGGCCACGAGCGGCAGTCCACTGCCGATCTGTCCGCGCTCAAAATCCTTCATCGCATCCGCCAGCAGGCGGTAACTCACCTCGCTCAACACGCGGTCAGCCATGTTATACAACCGCGCATCAAACGTCGGCAAATCATCCCGCTCGATGCCGCCCAGCCGCTCTTCCTTTGGCAGCGCGCGGTAGGCGCGAATAATCTCGGCGATTAATTTCCGCTCAATCGCTGACGGCGCCTTGCGAATCTTGAACAGGCCCTTAAAAGAACCAATCAGCGATTTCACAACCTGCTTGCGCGACGGCCGCTCCGGCGACAGCACGCGCGTCAGTATCAATTCCAATATTCCCTGCAAGTCGCCTTCGCGCTTCAGCACTTTTTGCGCGTAAATATGCGACCCGACGCGGTACATCGAGTGCGCCGAAGCAATCGTGGAGCCATGATTCCCCTGCGGCACACCCGCGCGCAGCCTGAGTTGCTGCAAGTACTCGGCCGCCGTGCTAACACGCGGTGTTTCTGTCCACGTCAGGCCGATATACTGCGCGCAGTAGTCATTCGATGCGCCGATCTGTCCCTTCTGCCACGGACGCTCAGACGCAGGCTGAATCTTCCACTTGCGCTGAAGTTGATCAAGGTACTCCGGCGTCAGTGCATCCAAAAATGCCGCCGTGAACGCATTCGTGCGTTGCTGCCGTCCACCGCTGCGCGATTCGAAATGATCAAAGAGCAAGAGCAATCGTTCAACATGATCCGCCGAGAGCTTCCCGTCATGCGGCTCCAGCGGTTGCGCCACCACATGATAGAGATTCTCTGCCAGCAGAAAGTCGCGCACGCTGTATAGATTTCCGCGATAGCCGAGCAGCTTCGACAACTGCGCGTCATTCAAGCCATACACCAACAACCGCACCGGACAACCGTCCTCCGGGAATTGCAAAGTCGTTTCGCACGCCGGAATCACGTCGGCATATTGTGCGATCTGCGCATAACCCTCCAGCGAATCACTATCCGTCAGCGCGACAAAATCCATCCCCCGCCGCTTGGCGATCTGATACGCCGCCAGAGGTTCAGTCATAGACTCCGACACCTTGAGCTTCTTCAAAAAGAAGTTCGTAGGCCGGTTCGAAAACCTGGTATGAATATGTAAATCAGCGCGTGACATTTCTTCTGGTCTCCCCCCGCGAACGCGCGGCGGGATTAAGGGGGCTTCCGTTTCCCCCCAGTCCTCTGGGGGGATTAAGGGGGGTCAAGCTGTAAGCCGCTCTTCAACTCTGATTTCCCCCCGCGAACGCGCGGTGGGATAAAGGGGGGCGTTAGGCCGTCTCTTCTGCCGTTCCGCTCTTCCGCCAAAAATAATACACCGGCACACCCAACAGTACGATAATCAAACCCGGCCAAGTGTATTGCGGCTTGTTCACGAGCAAGTTCAAACAGAACGCCGCCGCCAACACGATGTAGAGAATCTGCAAATACGGATACGCCGGCGCGCGCAGGATTCGCTCTTCATCCGGCTTCGACTTTCGCAAAACGAAGATGCCAATAATCGTGAAGATGTAAAACAGCATCGTCGCGAACATTACGTAGTCGAGCAAATCGCCGTACTTTCCAGACAAGCACAGCGCCGCGGCCCATACGCCTTGCACAATCAACGCCGTCGCCGGAACCTGCCGCGAATTCAGCGCACCGACCTGTTTGAAAAACAATCCGTGTTGTGCCATCGCATAATACACACGGGCGCCCGTCAGCACAATTCCGTTGTTGCAGCCGAAGGTCGAAACCATCACGCACGCCGCAATCAGCACCGCCGCCGCACCGCCAAACAGCGTTTCCGCCGCCGCAGTCGCGACGCGGTCACTCGTGGCGAACTGAATCCCTCGCCCAATCGCGTCCGTTGCATTCGGATCACCCGCCACCGGCAGCATCATCAGATACGACACATTCGTCGTCAAATACAGCAACGTCACAATTCCGGTGCCCAGCGCCAGACTGCGCCCGATCGTGCGGCGCGGATCATGCGTTTCGCCCGCAGTAAACGTCGAACTGTTCCACGCATCGAGCGCGAACAGCGAACCGACCGAAGCCACACCGAACGCGGTCAGCAGATTCGTGCCGGTCAATAATTCGCGCGAGGCTTGCCCGCCGTCACTCACTGTCGTCTTGAACGCCTGCCACGCGTTCGACCAGTTCTGCGCAATCACATCCGGATTCGCCGCGATGCTGAGTCCAATCGCTGTGACGAACAAAAGCACGCCGATCTTCGCAAACGTGAACGTGTTCTGCACCAACTTGCCTTCGTGCACGCCGCGAATATTGATGATCGTCAACACGGCGATCTGCACGACGGCTAACAGTTGCGCAGCCGAGATTTTGAAATCCCCCATCTGCATCAAGATGTGCTTTTCGCTAAACCACGGAATAATCACTCCCGTGTATTTCGCGAACGCCACCGCGACCGCCGCAATCGTGCCACATTGTATGACGAGAAAGAACGTCCAACCGTACAGAAATCCGATCAGCGGATTATACGCGTTGCGCAAATAGACATACTGTCCGCCCGCTTGCGGGTACATGCCCGACAGTTCGCCGTAACTCACGGCCGGAATCAGCGTCATGATGCCGCTTACGATCCACACGAGCAACAACCAACCCGCCGATCCGATATTGCGCGCGATGTCGGCGCTGACGATAAAAATCCCCGACCCGATCATCGAGCCGACAACCAGCATCGTCGCGTCGAGCAGTTTCAGCTCGCGCTTCACGCGGCTTGCCTGCGGCCGATATAGCTATGCGACTTCCCGTACAGGAAATAAATTGCAAAACCGATCAGCAGCCAACCGCCCAGACGATACCAATTCTCCACCGGTAGTGAGAGCATTAGAAGCAAACTCGTGGCGATTCCAAGAATCGGCACTAGCGGAAAGAACGGCGCCTTGAACGGCCGTTCCGCATTCGGATGACGGTAGCGCATAATCAGCACCGCGATGCACACCATCACAAACGCCAGCAGCGTCCCGATATTCACCAATTCCGCCAGCACGCGCAACGGCAACAGGCCGCCCATCGTCGCGACAACCAAGCCGTTGATAATCGTACCCACCCACGGCGTGCGGTAGCGATCATGAATCGCGCCGAACACCTTTTCCGAGACCAAACCGTCGCGCGCCATGGCCAGCATCACGCGCGGCTGCGAGAGCATCATTACCAGCAAGACGGACGAAATGCCGGTAATCGCGCCAATCGAAATGAGAAAATGCGCCCAACCGAGACCCTGTTTGTCAAAGGCGTCAGCCACCGGCGCATCAATGTTAATCTGATCATACGGCACCATGCCCGTAATCACAGCGGACACGGCGATATACAGAATCGTGCACAGCACGAGCGACCAGATAATTCCCCGCGGAATATCACGCTTCGGATCTTTCGCTTCTTCGGCATGTGTCGAGACCGCATCGAAGCCGATATACGCAAAGAAAATAATCGCCGCACCGGCCAGCATCCCTAACGGCGCACCCCCCGGCCCGGTTTGTCCGTGCAGGACATTCCCGAAAAAGCTGATACCCGTGTAGCCGTACGGCGCGAACGGCGTCCAGTTGGCCGGATCAATGTAAAACGCGCCCACCACAATCACCAGCATCACGACGGCGAGCTTCACAGCCACCATCACGTTGTTCACCGTCGCGCTCTCTTTGATACCGCGCACCAACAGCACCGTAACCACCAACGCCGCAATCACAGCCGGCAAATCAAGAATCGCTCCGGTTGAAACAAATCCGCCGGTGGCCGGATTGAAATCAAAGGGCGCTTTGGCCAAGATCTTTGGCCACTCCAATCCGAATATCGAAATGAATTCCTGGAAATAGTGTGACCAACCGTGTGCCACGGTCGCCGAAGCCACCGTGTATTCGAGCAGCAAGTCCCAGCCGATAATCCACGCGAACAATTCGCCCATCGTCGCGTAAGCATAGGTGTACGCCGATCCCGCAATCGGAACCATCGAGGCAAACTCCGCATAACACAACGCCGCGAAGATGCACGCGATCCCGGCCACCACAAACGAGAGAATCAAAGCGGGTCCGGTCTTATCGTGCGCGGCGATACCGGTCAGCACAAAAATACCGGTACCGATAATCGCTCCCACACCGAGGCTGGTTAAGCCCGTGGCCGTCAACACCCGGCGCAGACGATTCTCGCCGGCCGCTTCGGCCAAACATGCTTCGAGCGTTTTCTTTCGAAACAGACTATTCTCGGCCAGAGGTCACCTCCATAGAAGATAGGAGTGAACGGAAGGTATGCGGAAGGGAATCTGATTCCCCCCGGTCTTCCGGGGGGGGGGTAAGGGGGGCAAACTGTGTACGGTACTCTGTTCCCCCCAGTCCTCTGGGGGGGTAGGGGGGGTAAGACGTAATGCGGCTTTAGCTACTTAAGCGCCCGCTTCGCGCTCCGCTTTCGCTCGCAACGCTTCCAGCGCGTCTTCGAGCAGCCGTGTGAACGCTTTCAGGTCAGCATCTTCACCCGGCCACGGAATCGGCTCGCCATAAAACAAAAAAACCCGTGCGAACGGTTTTGGAACTGTAAACCGGTCCCACGAGCGAAATATCCACGACCTCGAAGCGGCGAAGACCACCGGCACCGTGACCGCCTGACACGCCAGCGCGATGTAAGCGGCTCCCGGTTTCATCTTATAGATCGGCCCACGCGGACCGTCCGCAATCATCGCGGCGGTTTGTCCGGCGCGGACCTTATCAATCATGGCCAGTGCCGCCGATGAACCACCGCGCGTCGAGCTGCCGCGCACAGTATCATATCCGATCTTTTCGACGACCCGCGATACCAACTCACCGTCACGATGCTGAGAAATCATTGCCACGACCTTGCGGTTGCGGCAATGATAAGTAGAACCGATTAGCCTTCCGTGCCAGGTGAACATCACCTGCGGCACACCCGCGCGCATCCGCGACTCGACCTCTTCGAAGCCCGTCACGCGCATCCGCCAAGTTGCACCGAGTATCAGAAGGGCCAGATGGCCGAAGCGAGTGCCGAGAGTGAAGAGTAGGCGATTCGTAGGAAGGTCGTCGTCATTCTGTAGAGAACGGCAAACAGCGAGTCAGTCGTTTGGACGGATACGTTCGAAGCTTCGCGAATCTGCGTCGCGGTCGCTTCCAGCGATTCACGCACCATACGCGGCGTCTGTGACAATTCCGTGATGCCGTAGCGCACAGTTGTCACGGCGGCGTTCACGCCATTACGCATCGCATACGTCGTTGAGCACGACACGCGGTCGGCCGGATTACAGCCCGCACCCGCATCCGATGTCGGCGAGCACAGCTGAATCGCCACGCGCTTCGGCGTCATGACGTTGGATGGATCGTCGGGCATCTGCTCGAACGCGTACAGCATGGTGCTGCACGTCAGGATCACGATCAAGGTTGCAAGTCTAAGCACGCTCATCTCATCTCCCCAGGCGGTTTGTTCGGGACCAAACCTATTTTCCAACACGGACGTTCACGCGAACGTCAAATTGCATTTTACTCTGCTTCCCCCCCAGTCCTCTGGGGGGGGCAAGGGGGGGTCAAACACCCAAGCGCAAGCACTCAACTCTATCGCATTCGTGACTATTTCGCGCGTCAAGCAACTGCACCTGCCCGGAACAGAAGCCTGCGCGCCAGCGGCTAAACTGGCAAAATTTCCAGCGCCATCTCCGCCACTCGTCTTCCAGCACCCGGCTCGCCCAACTGTGCGCGCACCTTCGCCAGCTTGGCCCGCGCGTTTTTGATAGCATCGGGAACCGTCAACAGCGGTAACAACGCTCCGGCGAGTTTGTCCGGCGTCGCATCATTTTGCACGAATTCCGGCACGACCTCTTCGCCTGCCAACAAATTGGCCATGGCGATGTGCGGAACTTTCACGATGCGTTTGCCGATTTCAAAACTCAGCGCCGAAGTCTTATAGAACACAACATACGGATTACCGTAATACGCAGCTTCAATCGTTGAAGAGCCGGATTTCACCAGGCACGCATTCGCATGCGCCAGAATCTCATGTGACACTCCCCGCGCACGAATGATCTTCGATTCCCCTCCGTTCCTGCGGGGGGGCAAGGGGGGGTCAAGCGCACCAAGATATTTGTCATAGAATTCCGGCGCAATCGTCGGCGACTCCGCCAGAATCACATGCAAATCTGGAATCACCTTACGCAACACCCGTACCGTCTCCACAACTACGGGCAAATGCCTGCGCAACTCCTGCTTGCGCGATCCCGGTAAAAGTCCCAAGACTCGCGCATCCGGTTCGAGGCCTAAGCTCCTTAAAAACTCGCCTCTTGGTGGAATTTCTCCCGCCTCATCGAGCAGCGGATGTCCCACAAACCGGGCCTGCCCGCCAAACCCTTGAAAGAGCTTCTCTTCGAACGGGAAAATCACGGCAATCCGGTCAGCTATTTTCGCCAATTCCGGACCGCGCGCGGCCTTCCACGCCCATACTTGAGGTGCAATATAATACAAGATTTTGGGCTTGTAAACACCTTGTCGCGATTTAAGATATCTCAGGAGGCTAAAGTGCAGTCCCGGGTAGTCTATTAAGATGATCAGCTCAGGCCGCCGCTCCAGGATTTCCCGCAGCACCGTCCGCCGCACGTGCATCACATAAGGCAAGTGCCGCACGACTTCCGCGAAGCCCATGAACGCCAGCTTTTTCGCATGGAACAGCAGCTCCACCCCATGCGCCGCCATTCGGTCACCACCCAGTCCGAAAAAGGCCAAGTCAGGTCGTTGTTCTTTAAGAGCTTGCACAACATGCGAGCCATGCCAATCCCCCGAAGCCTCTCCCGCAGAAATGAACACGGTCGCGGCGGCACCCGCTGCGGGTGCCCCGGACAAGGGGCAGGGGTACTCTGATTCCCCCCCAGTCTTCTGGGGGGGCAAGGGGGGGTAAGCAGTCAAGATGCTCGAATTCAGTTGAAGGACATCGCGCCAGCGTCCACGCTGGCTGGAAGGTAGCGAATTCCTCTCCCGAAAACAAACCATGCCTCTCAGTAAAGAAGAACCCCTGCCTCCGAATCGTGGCAGGGGTTCGTCTCTTTGGAGTGTCAAGTCGTTTATTTGAGTAACACCATCTTCCGCACCGCCCGGAATTCTCCCGCCTCAACACGATAGAAGTAAACCCCCGAGCTGAACGCCGAAGCATCAAACGTGACACGGTGGACACCGGCATTCATGGGTGCACCAACAAGCGTCGCCACTTCACGGCCAAGCACATCAAACACTTTCAACGAAGTCACAGCCGCACCCGGCAATGAAAACTCAATCACAGTCTCCGGATTGAACGGATTCGGATAGTTCTGCGCGAGCGCAAACTCGCTCGGCACAACAGGAGTATCATCAGCACTCACTGCAATTGGATCAAAGATACGTTGCGCGGCCAGACTGAAATCAAACGACGTGTAAAGATGTTCACTCCAACGAACGACAATGCCTCCCAAACCATCGGGAGCAATGCCCGTCAACGTTTGGTAGGTCGGCAATGCGCACACTTCCGCTCCCGTCGGAGTGTCCCAGTACGCATCTGGAGCCAACTCTCCCTGACTATCAAAATGCATCATTCTTAAAATCGCTCTGCCACTTGCCCACTCCGACCACGCGACATAGATATTCTGCGAGTTCAATACTGCGATTTCGGGATAATCTGCGCTGCCACCCACTGCCACCTCTCGTCCCATCTCGCCCCAAGCAAGCCCGCCCGTGGGCGTGATCTTCTGGGCATGAACCGTACCGCTGCTGCTATCAAATATCAAGTAGGAGACGAACAAGTTACCCTGTTCATCCAGTCCCAATGTACCTCTCGAGTGCGAAATGGTGTTCAAGTCCACAGGTATTCCCTCCAGCGGCCAACGCAATACACCGTCAGCATTAATACGTTGAACTCGCAGCTCTGTTTGGCCATCAGTTGGCTCACTTCTCCAACTGACAGCAAGACCAAGACTGTCAGCGATCACCGCTGCCGAATGAATGCGACCTATTGGCGACACAGCCGCATCCCACAACACATCGCCGTTCGCCGTTATTCGCGCGGCCCGGTACTGATAAGCCTCCCACTCTCCAGCTCGATAAGTAACGATGCACGATCCGTCCGCGCTGGACACAAGCCCAATCAACTCCTCGTCAAGCGTGGCGCTGGCCTCAATCCGCAGCGGCTCATTCCAAACCGGCTCGCACTGCGCATTCACCCGCTGCACCCATACATCCATTTGGAAATTAAGGTCAAACTCTGTCCATACCACGAACGCCCCACCCGCCCCGTCAGGCACACAACGAGGCCGCTGCTGATCATAATTCTGCGGCGGCTCAATCGTTAGTCCTCCTGCAGGCCCAACTCGCACACCCTCTGCTGTCCGGCGCGTCACTCTAACTTCATAGATACCTTCGTCCTGGTCTAACATCTCGAAAGTGCAAAAGAATCCGCCAGCGCCGTCCGAACAGAGCGGCGCATCCTGCAATGCGAGATGATTCGGTGCGGGAACCTCCACCAACTTTTCGCCATATTGATCAAATGCGAAATTCCCTTCCGCGTTCACGACATTGAAATAAAGGTCCACGCCAAAGGAGGGGCTACGCGTGTCTCGCCAAACAAAGGCCGTGCGTCCCGGAGCAACCATCATCTGTGCACTCTCGGGCGCGTCGCCTCCGATGAGATCATTCAGCGCCTGTGGTTCGGACGTTTCGGCACCCGTTTCGATGTCCCGCGTCGAACTCCACAGCAATCCCGGCGCAGAGTCCCGCGCGTGCCAGAGAGTGTGAACCGTATTCTCACCGCCGACCACTGCGGTCAACCCCTCCAGCGCGTAACCACTCTCCAACTCAACAGAGCAAACGTTCCATGCCACATTTCCATTTTCGTCCAACCGCGCCAGCCGCATGATTTCGTCCAAGTTATTCGGAGACTCAAACCATGTCACGACCATGCCGCCTCGAAAATCGCTTGACATCTGCACGTTGAACTTCTGGTCTTGTGGGTCTTGCGACGGACAGACTTCCGAACCTGGCCAAAGTAGTCCGCCATCCAGTGAGACCTTTTGCGCGAATGGAGCAGTGCCCACGCTCGAGACGTCCTCGCGCCACATCACGAGCAGGCCATCCACACTACCTCCCGACCAGCTTGCCGCGACTCTGCCGCTTTGAAAACCTTCAGCGATCCGCACGGGTATCCCGTCGCCTGACCACATAAGTTCCCCATTGCCGTCAATCCGTTGTGCGTTGATCGGTTGCGAACCATTCGACCAGTCACCAAGCCAGCAGATCATCGCACCGCCGACTCCATCCGGAACAGCCTCGGCCATGGAGCGGTAAAAGTTCTCCGTTCCGGCAATCAACGTCGGTAAGTTCCATTCCGTTCCGCCATCGCCGTTGTATTTCTGGATAAACAAACTATCGTTATGGTTCCAACACGCCAGCACATTACCTGCGCCATCAGCAACCAACGAATACTGCGACCAGTATTGTGCTGTTGCCAATTCCACAGGCAAAGTCCACGCATTCTCGCCATTGCTGCCGATGCGCTGCATAAACCACTGCCTGGAAGCGGCAGTCGTGCTCCATTGCACAAACGCTCCACCGCCCCCATCATCACAAAGCGCAAGCTCGGGCATGAAACTGGCATCCCCGCCGTCTTGCACCAGCACACCATCCGATTCAGGATCATCCCACAAAGGCGTACCGTCGTGCGCATATTTCATCGCCCGAATGCTGCCTCGGAGCACAACCTCTTCATCCAGGTTGTTGACATCAAGCTTCATCCAAACGACGATGAAACCATCCCCGGTGTACACGATGTTGGGATAGTCCACACCTCGCTCTCCGCCGTGCGCAAGCAAGCGGCCGTTGAACTCCCACAGCCGCTCGCCCGTAGGCGACAGCCGTTGCCCAAATAGCCGAGCATATTCGCGGTCGCTACGCGCCCACACCGTCATCAGCGACCCATCGTCCGCGCGCGCCGTCTTGCCCACATTCTGCAAGGTCGTCGCCTCGCGCACTGCCACGCCATCAACATTCCACTGTCGTGGATCAGCATAAGAGCCTTCCACCAGAGTCAAAGCGAGCACAACAAGCATCCACAACATAACTCTCCTCCTCAAGTTGAAGAAAATCCCGCTGCGGCATGTGTCCGCACATGCCCGGAACCCCAAGCGCTACCCGCTTATCCCTTATCCCTTATCTTTCATCCCTTACCTCATCACCACCATCTTCCGCACGGCCCGAAACTCTCCCGCCTCAACACGATAAAAGTAAACACCCGAAGCCAAGAGCGACGCATCAAACGTCACGCGATGCACTCCAACTTCCATCGGCGCATTCACCAGCGTCGCCACTTCCCGCCCCAGTACATCAAACACCTTGAGCGAAGTCTCCGCCGCACGCGGCAACGCAAACTCAATCACCGTCTCCGGATTAAACGGATTCGGGTAATTCTGCGCGAGCGCAAACTCCGCTGGGGCAGGAAACGCTTCGCCAAGGTTCGATGTCCAAGTTCTTATCTGCAATCCGGCAGAAATTGAGTACCCAGTTGCGATCAGCAGCGGTACGTCAACGTCCAAGACAATATCCAACTCGCATTCGTCGCTCCACTCCGTAATGGATGTCCACTCGTTTGTCGCGGGATCGACATGATAAAGTCCAAGTACGGTGCCGACAAATAGATCATCATCCAGATAGCGAATGGACGTAGGATACACCGTATCCAAAGTGTCCGGCCCCATCAGTAGAGAGACCTGATTCAAAACATCATCATACACCGCGATGCGCCGATTAGTCAGAACGGCAATTTGCCCTGAAGTTTCGTTTCTGGTCATCGAGGCAATCTCTTCCAAATCCTCGCACGAGAATATTGGTATACTCAGCGTATCCTGCATGTTGAAACGGAAGAGAATTTTCTCATGGCGGACGTACAGCCAATCTTCATTCGTCCGTGAGAACACACATTCCAGCAGTCTTGTGCTTCCGCCCAATCCGGGGAAATGGTGCTGCCAAGTCCCTCCCGAGTCACTCGAAACATACAGGAAGCCGCCCAGTGGCCCTCCCGCCGCAATACACAACTCTCCGGCATTCAACGGCGATGCATCGACGTCTTGATATAGCACGGAACCCTCAATACCGAAATCAGTGACTTCCTCCCAGTCGAAGCCGTCGTTTCCTGAAGAAAAGAGTCCCTGTCTCGTCGCGGCATACAGCTTAGTCGGGTGACCCTCCGGCCTAACAACGTTTTCGATTTGGTAGCCCGCCAGCGAGCGAAGTTGCCAAGTGGTTTCACCAACAGTTGCGGAATAGATGCCGCCGGAAGTCCCGGCAATGAATTCAGAGCTGTCGACAGAATAGACTATACACCTGACACCAAATGGCGGTCCAACAAGATTCGTCCATTCCTGGCCGCAAGCCACGGCAATTGCAGTCACGACAAAGAGCGCGACGAAGATCCATGTAAGCTTTGCCAAAGTATGTAACACGAAACCTCCCAAACTTTCATCGGTTTTACAGAACTAAAGCCCTCGCGCCAGCGGCAATGTGCCCCGCTTTCAAGCGGGCCGCCGCGGCATGTGTCCGCACATGCCCGGAACCCTAAAGCGCCTACTTTCCGGTTCCCCTTCTCCGTTCACGGGGAAGGGGTTAGGGGATGGGGTCTGCTACCTCATCAGCACCATCTTCCGCACAGCCCGAAATTCTCCCGCCTCAACACGATAGAAGTAAACACCCGATGCCAACGCTGACGCATCAAATATCACGCGATGCACTCCAACTTCCATCGGCGCATTCACCAGCGTTGCCACTTCCCGCCCCAACACATCAAACACTTTCAACGAAGTCTCCGCCGCACGCGGCAGTGAAAACTCAATCACCGTCTCCGGATTAAACGGATTCGGGTAATTCTGCGCGAGAGCGAACTCAACCGGCACCACCGGCTCTACTTCGGCCTCAGTGAAAATCGGATCCCACAGCTTCTGCACGAACAGCGAAGCGTCCCACGAGGAGACACCCGCTCGGGAATCAAGCCACGCAAGCAGCGCTCCGCCCGCGCCGTCAGTCGCCAACAGGGGCGAACGCTGCGAGCCGGCCGAAGCGACAATATCGTTGCCGTTTTCCTGCCACCACGAGTCATCACGCCGCTGGCCTGCCGCATTGTAGTGTGTCACTCGCACTGACGGGTTGTACCACCACAGCACATTCGCATGGAAATCTTCCCAAGCAAAATAGACCTCGTTATCACTTACGACCGCAACGCGCGGCGACCCTTGGTCATGCGTGTCCTCGCTGATTTGCATGCCGCCGTCGCCCCACATGATTTCGCCGTCGGCATTCAAACGCTGCGCCTTGATATCAGCATTGCCCCAATCGCCCTGCTGCCAAACAACCGAAACATTGCCGAGCGCATCCGCGTCGCATCCCATGCCAATCGCCCACGACGCGCTGTCGCTATTCAGCAGCACGCCGCCATTTTCCCACAAGAGTTGACCGCCGTGGCTGACACGCTGAATGCGCAATTGATTCTCCGTGCTGCCCGGCAGGACATAGCACACATACGCGCCGCCCGCGCCGTCTCCGCACAGCCTGAGTTCCGTTGAAAAATCGCGCGCTTCGCTCCACAACGGCGTCTCCCAAACTATCGTGCCGTTTTCGGACAGCCGCGCACATTTCACAAAACCGTTCGGAAAAGCCGTGCGCACGGTGTACGTCACCAGACAAGAGTTTCCAGCGCTTCTAACCAGTCCTCCCAAAAACGCGTCGCTGTCTCCACCGTGAAAGACCATCGCCGAGTCCCACATCGCCGCACCGCTGGCATCAACGCGCATCACGGCAACACTGGCGTAGTAGGCCACATCCAGTACAGACGCCGCCACATAAGCGCCACCCTGGCCGTCCGGAACGCACACCGGAGGATAGGGCACGCCGCCGCCCACAGGCGAAGTCAACACCGAAATACCCTCGGCCGGAGTGAGAAACTCTCCGTTCGGCCCGATGTGCATGAAATGAATGTTGGTGGTCAACTGATTCTCATCCACCGTGAACGCGAAAAATCCTCCCGCGCCATCTTCACACAAATCCACAAAACGCGCGTCCATCAACGTGCCGTCGGGGTTGTAATTGAGGGGAATGCCCTCTTGCGGAAACACCCGTTGGCCAAACGCGTCCATGATTTGGAAACGTGCATGCAAGCGGTCAACCGTGCGCACCAGCCACGCGACCGCCATGCGCCCTCCGCCAAGCCGGACAGTGCGCATATCCGTAGTCGTGCGGTTCTCTTTGGCGAGAATGCTGAACGGCTGCGGATCCACCGGCGCTCCACTGTCCAATACGATATCCCGGTATGAAACACGCGCCTCTGGATACGGATCAAGCCAAATCTGCCGCAAGTTCTCACCCACAAACGTCGGCGAATATACTTGCGGATAGTAATAGAACGCCGGCCCCGCAACCGCGCAGTTGCCGTTCCAGCCAAGACTGCCGCCAGCGAGAATGCGAGCGAGTCTCACCTCATAGCTGACAAAATTGCCGTGTTCATCGTACAGCGTCCCCAAACCGTTCAGCAACAGTCCGCCTTGCCGGTCGGAAATCAACTTGGTGCGAACAATCGCATCGTCATGCAGCCCGGCGCACGACAGTACGCCGGTATTTCCCCATAGCCGCTCGCCATTGGCGGAAATCTTCTGATATCTGAGGTCCACCGAATACAAATCCAAGATCACGCCGTCAAACCCGGCGCCGTTGCGCGACAACATAAGACTGGAAAAATCCACCGAACTGCTCTCCGTGGTCGGTTGTGCCGGCTCGGCCCAAACTGTTGCACCGTTTTCGTTCAACCGCTGCATGTGCACAGAACTTCCGTCACGGCCCGTCTTATACACGACATACATACCGCCCGACCCATCCGCGCAAATCGCGTGATTCGTCGTCAGCGTATCATGCGCATTGATGACCGCCAGGCCATTCACATCAGCCCACGCCAACTCGCCGGTCGAAAGCAGACGGTTCGCATGCACAACCGTATCCACGGAAACGCCGCTAATCCACGTAATGAACAGGCCGCCCTGCATATCGCTCACAGTCCGGGAGCCATATCCCCACAGTTCCGGCCCCATGATGGTCGGCTGGGGCCACGGCGTGCCCGACGCACTGATACCCAGCGCCTGCATCACCGGTTGATCCCAATTGCCGCCCCAGGTGACAATCGCACCACCACCGCTTGGATACAGCGTAAACGGATAGTAATCCGACCACACCTGCAACGGCGCGACTTCGATACCGCTCACGCCTCCGGGCCAGACCGGTGCGCCCCCGTTGTCAATCTTGATAACACGAATCGCCGAGGACAGGCACGGCCCCCCCGCCGGTGGCTCGTCGCACCACTCGACAAACTCGGCGTCCATCCAGCCGATGACCCAGCCATCGTCCACAGACAAAACAGCCGGATACCCTGCACGCCAAGTTCCGCGCGCCAGCATCCGGCCTTCCGATTCCCATAAATTTTCGCCCGTCGGAGCGATTAACTGACCCAAAACGACCGACGGCCCACCGTCAGACCCTGCCCAAACCAGCAGGGTGTAACCACTCGCGTTTGTGGCGGTATTCGCTTCAAATAGCGACTGATAGATGGACAATCCAACACCATCCTCAGTCCACTGCCGCGGATCGGCCCACAGATTTCCAGCCAGGGCCAAAGTTGCCAACCAAAGCATCCAAATCATGACCCACCTCCGTTGTGAAAAGACCCAAGTTGCGTGACAAAAGGTGACAGCACACAAATAAACGCGAAACTCCCGCTTTGTCAAGCGGGAGTTCCTAATTTCTTCACGACACTTCTATGAGTATTCGTGCAATGGGGCAGAAATGAAGACTCTGACGAAGAGTCTATGGTCTCGACTCGGTGTACTTCTTGAAATTGTCGAGGATAGCCTGCCAGCCTTGACGCTGAAGATCCTCGGAATGAACTTGTTCAGGGTCAAAGGACTCAACAACATGCACGCCGTCCGGTACCTCATGAAATTCTATCCTCACACGACGGCCGTCACTCATCGAGTATTCGATTAGTTTCTTTTCCAGCACCGTCGAATACACTCCGATCAACTCAAATCCCGCACTGCGGTCTTTGGCCGCCATTTCGATAATCAGTTTGCCGCCTGTACGCAGGTCGTTCTGGGCGGACGGCGCTTCCCAGTCATCCGATGCAAAAGCCCATTTCGTGATGTGCTGCGGTTCATTCCAACAGTCCCACACCTTGTCAATTGTCGCTCGAACGGTATTCTCGACAGTGATCATCTTCTCCCCTTTGAAATCATGGTTTGTTCAACGATTGCAGCGACACGCAGCTTCACAGGCCCGGGACTGGCCCATTGCACAACCCGCAATGTGCCCGCATTCGCGCGGGTCACTCTCTCCCCGTCGCCACTTCATGCGTCCCGATCTTATCCAGTATTTGCACCGCCACGCGCAGCGCGTTCAGCCCGTCCTCACCCGTCACGTACGTTTCCGTATCGTTGCGAATCGCATCGAAGAATGTACGCTGCTCCATGTCAATCGCATTGCCTTCAGGCGCAGTCGGCGCACCCATCAGAATCTTGCGCTTGACCGCACCTTTGTCTATTTCGCCCAGCATCAGCGTGCCCGGCTCGCTCACCTCATCCGCATGCGCTAACCTGAATTGCTGCACATCGCCCTTGGCAAAATCCAGAGAGATATAGCTGTCTTCCGAAAACATTCTGAGCTTCCGCATCGGATTGGCGCTGATGCGCGATGCCGTGACATTCGCCACGCCGCCGGACGGGAACGTCAACCGCGCATTGGCAATATCCGCCGCTTCGCTTATTACTGCCACACCCGAGGCCTCAACATGCGTCGGAAACTCTCCCATCAATTTCAAAATCAAATCGAGATCATGAATCATCAAGTCGAGCACCACGGCAACGTCCGTACCGCGCGGCTTGAACTGCGCCAGCCGGTGCGCCTCGATGAACTTGGGATGTGGATACTCTTTGCCCAAGGCGCGAAATGCGCGGTTGAAGCGCTCGACATGCCCGACTTGCAGCTTCAGCTTCTTCGCCCTTGCCAAGGCCACAAGCTCAGTGCCTTCACTGACGGTCGTCGTAATCGGCTTCTCAAGGAAAACATGTTTCCCCGCTTCCAGCGCCTGTTTCGCCACGGCATAGTGCGACGACGTAGCCGACACCACCAACAGCGCGTCGCTTTCGTCAATCACCTGCTTTGCACTCTGCGCTGCCAATCCGCCGAACTGCTCGGCTACCGACTGCGCCTTTTCCGTATCCACGTCAAAAATGCGCGACCACGTCACGTCGCTATTCTGCGACAGCAAACGTGTGTGAATGGTCCCCAGGTATCCCGCGCCGACCACACCGACTCGCAAATTAGTCACGGCTGATAAACCTCATGTGAAAATACACCGACATTCCCGCGCCGAGAAAACAGATAAAACAGGTAATCAACAGCGGCACAGGCTTCAGCGGTTCATTCGACACCGCCGGATCAATCGCCAACACAGTTGCCACGGCACCCGAAACTCCGGCCACAATCGCACAAATGTTTCGCAGCTTGCGGTTGCGGCGCGTAGCCTGAAGGCGGTCAAATGTATGACTCTGCAAAACTCCTCACCTCACAATTGTAGCAGAATTTTCACAACTACCCACGGTTCTCCGAAGGGGTAGGAGTGGCAAGCATTCAAGCAAGATGCTTCCCTCCGGAAATGTAGCGGCTGGACTTGTGCCTGCCGCTCTCCTTAGCACAATCGGCAACGTGCCCGCTATCAAGCGAGTCGCCGAGCCGGGTTAAGTCTGCGCCACCTGGCCGGAACTGAATCCTGCCTGTCGCGTGAAGGAAGGCCGCCGCGCGCTGCAATATCCCTCTGGTTCCCCTTCTCCGTTCACGGGGAAGGGGTTAGGGGATGGGGTCTGCGCGTTCCACTACCAACAAACGGGTCAACGCCCGCGCAACGCCGACCGGACTTGCGCCAAATCCTCCCGTCCAACCAAACCCAACGACAATACCGCCGCGCCATAAATAACCAGCATCACACATCCGTAAGCCGCCAAGCGCAACAGCGCCCCACCGTCATGAATCAGCCCCAGCACAGGCAACGCCAACGCACCCGCCGCCACCGCAATCGTCAGCAACTTACCCAAATATCCCCACGGCAAAACGCGCAACGGCCCGACACCGATCAGCTTCCCAATGCGCCATGCCACCGCGCCGTTGATAACATATTCAGAAATCAACACCGCCAGCGCTGGCCCCCACAGCCCAAAGAACTTCATGAACAACAGACTCAGCAGTGCATTGGAACACAACATCGCAACCGAGGCCCAGAGCACAGTGCGCGATTGATTCAAACACAACAGCACATGGTAAAACGACGTGATGCGCTGCGGAATAACACACCCGATTATCAACAGCGGCAGCGCGCCCTCAAGATACTCGGCCGTATAGAGCACTTCCACAATCGCCCGGTGCTGAAACAGCACGAGCGCGAACACAGGGTACATCAGCAGCGCGGCACGCTTGATCCACAGGTGCCAATGCTCGCGGAATTCCTCGAGCTTACCCGCCACAGCCATACGGCTCAAGTCCGGGCCGATGGACTCGGCAATCGTGAACGGAATCAGCGGCACCAGCGGCAACTCGCGCGCGCCGACCGAATAGGCCGCGAATTTCGCCGGGGCAAACGACGAGGACACCAATAGCTTGTCCATCTCCGCACCAAACTGCCCGACCGCACTCTGCAAAGTCAAATCACCTGCGAATCTTCTTTGCTCACGCGAAGCGTTCCAGACGGGCGATTGCACCGGCCCGGCAGCGCGCCAATAGAGTACCATCATCAGCGCGAATTGCAGCATGCCGAAGGCGTTCAAAGCCAACAGAAAATTGTGCAGCGTCGCGTCAGACCAGATCAGCACCACCAACGCGGCCAACCGCAGCAGCGAAAATGTGAGTTTCGTCAGCGCAAGCTGTGTGCGCCGCCCCGCCGCTAACAATAGCGCAATCACCACCTGCGATGGAAATCCCCAAATCACCAGCAGCGCAAAGAGCAAAGCCTCGTCCGCCAATTGTGGACTGTCGAACCGCTGCGCGGCGAAGGGCAGCCCGAAATAAAAGAGCAGAAACCCCGCACCCGCCAACCCCAAACACAGCCACAACGTCCGCCGGGCGATCGCACCTTGTTCGTGGATCGGCGCCACGCTGAAATAGTAACCCAGACTGCGCGACAACCCGTAGGTCGCAATATTCCAGGTGATTCCCGCCAGCAGCGCGAACTGCCTCCAGGCTCCAAACTCGTCTGGCAAGATCAGCCGGACGAGAACCACCGTAAAGGCCATGCCCAGCACGCCCTCCAGCAGGCTGCCCAGCAGGTAAATCGCGGTGCCGCCGCCCGAGTTACGCGGCATCTGAGTGGCTGTGTTCTCCCGGTTGCATCCTCAAAGGTAACAAAAACAACCCCAAACCGCAAGAGCAGCAAAGCCGGACGATTGTCCGGCTTTGCGCGGTATTTCCACCAGTCGTGCGGCTAACTGTGCTTTTGCCGCAAACACACCAAGACATCAAAGTGTTCGCCGTCGGCGCTGAATTCAATGATAAACACTGGAATACCGCGTGGCTGTGCGACCGTGTGCGGGCCACCGCTGAATACTTGCGGAATGGACAAACTGAACGCGTGCTTGGTATTGACCAGTTCAGCTTTCGCCGCGCCCGCCACGACATTCATGAATTCGCCCACGCCGTCGCGAATATCGTCTTCTGTGACTTCCGCTTCGGTCATGGACAACATCTTGCACACAATCTGCGTAGCGAGTTCCTTTGAGAACGTCACCGACACAAAACCCTCGGCATTGCCCGACAGGCCGATGGTGCCCGAATAAAATCCGCGCGAGGTCGCTTCCGACGAGAGCCTCAGTCCGGTGCGCTCACAGCTCATGCTGGCCATCTGTTTCAGTGTATCCACTGTCGCCGACACGAACGGATTGACATAGTCCGCGTCCACCGCCACCGGTTCGCGCTGCTTCACCGCGCCCGTGTATTTCGCAAGCTTCTGCGATACATCGTGCGGCTGTAGTGGCGTCAGCAGAATATCTTCAGCGTGCTGGCCGACTTCTTTTTGCGCGGTATATTGTCCAATGTGGCTGGTCACTATAACGATCGGACAATTCGGCTGTTCGTCGCGCATCTTTTGGAGACGTTGCACCGCCGCTTCGCCGCCGTCAGGCCAGAAAAACAGCGCCAAATTGAACAGGGACAAACGCGCCGCCGCTTCATCGTGGTTCACGCGTTCGACATGCACGTCATGCTCTTCCAAGAGGCGCGTTGCAATCTGCTCTTGCAGGCGGGGGAATCCGATCAAAGCTACTTCTGCACTCATGATTTGCCTTTCAAGATTCGGATTAAGCAGTCTGCATTGTCGCGCTCTCCTGAATCTTCAGGGCGAGCATCTTCTGGTCAAACGGCTTGGTCAAATAGTTCTGCGCGCCGGCGGCAATAGCTTCTTTGACGAAGTTCATATCGGCTTCGCTGGTCAGCATCATCACAACGATATGCTTGGTCTTGGGATCAGACTTAATCGCCTTCAGCACTTCCAGACCGGTCATGCCGGGCATATTCCAGTCGAGAATGACCAGACCGACTTCGTTCGCCTTTTCAGCCAGCGTCGCCAATGCGGCGGCGCCGTCCGCGGCTTCATAGACGGTGTGCCCAAGTTCTTCGCAGCTCCGCTTCACGATGCGGCGAATCGTTGTGGAATCATCAACGGATAGGATGGTCATTACGCTCCTCGCGGGGATGTTTGAATAATTCGACTTTGAGGGCCGGCTGCCCGGCGACGCTTTCTTCAGAGCAAAGCCCAGACCACAAAAACAAAAGAAACGCCCGGCGTAGGTTAACGCCGGGCGCTGCAAATATCCTTCAAGTGACCTTACAACTTTGCAAAGCCATTTTGCAAATCCTGTCGCAAATCATCCACATCTTCCAGCCCAACTGACAGCCGAATCAACCCATCGGTGACGCCGAGTTTTTCCCGTAACTCTCTCGGAATGGTCGCATGGGTCATAATGGCTGGATGATCGCACAGCGATTCCACACCACCCAACGATTCCGCTAACGCAAACAGATGCAGTCCGCTCACGAACCTCCGCGCAGCTTCCAACCCGCCCTTCAGTTCAAAACTGATCATCCCCGCGAATCCGCTCATCTGCTTCATCGCCAGCGCCTGCTGCGGATGCGATTTCAGACCCGGATAGCGCACCCACGCCACATGCGATTTCATCTCAAGGTCTTTGGCCAGTATCGCGGCATTCGCCTGATGCCGCTCCATCCGCACAGCCAGCGTCTTCAATCCGCGCAAAACCAAGAAACTGTCCATCGGCCCCGGCACCGCGCCGCAAGCATTCTGCACATACTTGAGCTGCCGGTAAAACTCCTCGTCATTCACCACAAGCGAACCCATTACCACGTCGCTGTGGCCGTTCAGATATTTCGTGACGCTGTGCATCACGAGGTCCGCGCCGAGGGCGAGCGGCTGTTGAAAATACGGCGTCGCAAAAGTATTGTCCACCGCAACCTTGACGCCCTTCGCATGGGCGATTTCCACAATCGCGTGGATATCCACCAGCTTCAGCAACGGGTTGGTGGGTGTTTCGAGCCAAATCCATTTCGTCTTCGGCGTGATGTTCTGCTCGACCAGCGCGAGATTCGTCAAGTCAATAAAGTCTGACGCGATGCCCTGTTTCTCGCGCACATATTTGAACACGCGGAACGTCCCGCCATAGACATCGTCTCCTGCGAGCACATGGTCTCCCGCGCTCAATGTCGCGATGACACAATCAATCGCGCCCATCCCGCTCGAAAAACACAACCCGAACTTCCCGCCTTCGAGCGTCGCAATCGCTTCCTGCAACGCCGCGCGCGTCGGATTGTCCGTGCGCGAATACTCATAGCCCTTGTGCACGCCCAGCTCCGGCTGCACGTACGTCGAAGTCTGATAGATCGGCGTCATAATCGCGCCGTTCGTTGGATCGGGATGCACTCCCGCATGAATACACTTTGTCGAAAATTTCATGTGTTCCTCTGCTTTCCCCCCGCGAACGCGCGGGGGGACTAAGGGGGGTTCTGCTTCTGCTTTCCCCCCAGTCCTCTGGGGGGATAAAGGGGGGTCAATCGGTTAGACTATACAAAAACTTCAAGCTCTTCGCGCCAGCGGCAACGTGCCCCGCTTACAAGCGGGCGGCCGCCGCACAGAGCGCACTCAACTTCTTCTCCGCCGTCTCCCAATCATTCACAGGCCGGTCCGAAAACGTCCCGAAACCACAATCCGGATTGAGGAAAATCGAACCTTTTGCACGCTTGCCAATCAGTGGCGCAACTTTCGCGCGCACAAATTCCGCCGTCTCCAGTTCGCTCGTGCGCGGATTCATCACACCCAATCCAATCTCCTTATCTTCCGGCAACGCGAGCAAACTTTCCACCGGCCCCGCACGGTCTGTCGCGTATTCGAGCACGAACTGCGACACTTTCATTCGCGAAAAATACGGAATCAGCGGATCATATGCTCCCGCCAGCAACACGCCGTCGTCGCGGCTCCAATTTCCCCGGCAGACATGCAATCCGGTTTTGATGCCGTCCACGCCCTCCACGACCGCATTGATCAGCTCAACCGCGAAACTCAACTCCTGTTCGGGCGAAGCCTTCTCCGACAGCGCCGCACACATGAACGTATGCGTCGCATGCGGCCCGGCGAACGCCACCTCGCTCAACACCGGCTCGTCGAATTGTACGAAGTAGCATCCCGCATCGCGCAAAGCAATTAACTCGTCGCGCAGCATCGCTACCACATCCGCACCGAGACTCTCTTTGGTCGGATATGTGCCGTAAGACAGACTCTTCACCCACATCGAGCGCGTCAGCAAATACGGCCCCGGCAGCGCAACCTTCATCGGTTTATCGGTCAAACCCCGCGCATAGTTGAATTCGTCGAGCGCCAAGGGCTTCTTCACGCGAATCTTGCCCTCCACCACCGGATTATGAATCGCGAACGCGGGCACGTCCAGCGATTGCAACAGCCGCTCAAAACCCGATTTGTCCTCGACGTAATCCAACAAATCCGCCAATGACAAGAGCTTGATTCCGTCCACGCACTCAGCGATAAACGAATAGAAATTCTCGCGCCGCATTTCGCCGTCGCTCAGAATATCAATCCCCGCGCGTTCCTGAAGCGCAATCGCTGCCCGCACCGCCTCATCGCCGGCCTTCAGAAACTCTGCGTCGCCCAGTTTTCCCTTGCGCCGCAGCTTCAACGCTTCGCGCATCTCCGCCGTACGCGGCAAACTCCCCACAATCGTCACCGGAAACTCCGGCAGACTATTCTTAGTCAAGTGAATGTACCTGTAAATTCAATTTTGCATCCCGCAACAGCGTATTCACCACCGGCGAAACGCGCAGCGTATGCTCCCATAGTTCTCTAATCTTAGCCAGCGGCGCGTCGCTTTCGACGTATGCCGTCCCGCTGATGTCCGCCAACCCCGCATGCCCGGTCTCTTCAATCCCCAAGAACACCAAAAGATTGTCCGGCTTGCCATTCAGCGCGAGTTCTATCTGCTCGATCTTCACACCCGCCCGTGACGCATGCATTTGTAGCCCCATCACCAAACATCCCCCTAACGCCCCCAACAAATATTCCAGCGCACTCGGCGCCGCGTCGCTCACGTCAAAGCTCGCGGGCTGCCCGACGGCAAAACTGTGATTGCGCGCATACACCGTGCTGGTCAATTCCCCTTTCCAGCGAACGCGCGTTTGAAATTTGTAGTTGCGCGCCTTCGCGAGTTCCGCGTTGACGTCTTCGGCCTTGCCCCCGCGTCGCACAAAAAAACTATTGGTGTCCGTGCCTTCAACCCACCCCAAATACGGGTTCTCAGTCATCCGGCACCACGCCGGCAAATCATTGCACACCGAAAATTCCGTCGAACGAATTTCGAGCACTTCGTTTTCCGGCACCTGCTCCATTGCCCGCCGAATCACCAACAACAACCCCGACCCGCAATCAAGATTCCCCCCGTCACACACATGCGAAGTCGCTATAGGTTTCTGGAGTTTCTCGAGGCTCTCACTCATATATCATACTTCATATTTATCGCGGCGGCACCCGCTGCGGGTGCCCCTACCTGAATAGAATGTTTGTTAAAATCAATCGCAGGACACAATCATGCTGCCCTGCGCAGCCCTACGGGTTGCCCGTGGACCTGTCAATAACTAATAGACGTACCACCAGTCGTCAAAAACTCAACCACCTTCGCGCCGCCGACAATCGTCGTGTTTCCGGTTAGATTGGTTTCATTCAGTGCGCGCTTCTTGAAACACGGGCTGCACACCCAAATCTGCCCACCAGCCGCGATGTAGTTCGTCATCAGCTCTTTCAGCGGCGCGAATCCCTCTTCGTGAATATCGTCGGCATAGCCCGGCGTCGCCAGGCGCACGCCTTCAATCGAGAGAAACACCACCGTGTCCTGTCCAGAAGCCACGGATGCGTTCGCCACCACGAATGCCACCGTTGCCTTGTCCGTGTTGTCCTTTGCGTGCGTACAACTGACCATGAATTTCGCCATTCAGTTCTCCTTTTTTTGGATGATGTAGTGGTTGCTGTCCTCGCCCGTTTGCGCGGCGAGTAATTTATGTCCGGTCATGTTACACCAACTGGGAATATCTTCACGCGCGCCCGCATCTTCCGCGCGCACATCAACAACATCACCGGGCGCGAGCGGCTGCATAATCTTATGCAAAGCCATAATCAGCTCACCGCACCCGGTGTCTTTGGTATCGAAAGAAAGTGTGTTCATTCAGGAACTGTAGGGGCGGCAGGGCATCTCTGCTTTCCCCCCAGTCCTCTGGGGGGATAAAAGGGGGGTAAAATGTTTATCTCAATCGCTTTCTTCGCGCAAATTGTCATCCTGAAGCGCGCCGCGCGCTGAAGGATCTACTCAAGCAAATCGAGAATTTCGGGCGCTTCCCATTCTGCCCTCTGCTTTCCCCCCAGTCCTCTGGGGGGATAAAAGGGGGGTAAACTGCTTATCTCAATCGCTCGCTTTCTTCGCGCACATTGTCATCCTGAAGCGCGCCGCGCGCTGAAGGATCTACTCAAGCAAATCGAAACTGTAAAGTATCGCCGAGCCGGGTCAAGTAGCCTGTCCTTTTAGGACAACCCGGCCGGAACTGAAGCCATACGCGCCAGCGGCAATGGGTCCAGCGTCCACGCTGGTTACTTCCAACACCTCGCCCGCAACACCGTCAGTTCCCCGGGGCGTGCCGTCACCTTTGGCAAATCACTCCGCAGCACCGTCATCCCGCTGCCATCTTCGAACACGACGCGTAGGTCATGTTCACCCGGCGGCAATTGAAAATCGGCGACAAAGATCTGATCCGGCAACGTTTCCCACGACCGCGTGTCCGCCGCTTCCGTCGCAGCCCCAAGCAGATTCACTCCCCAACCGAGAATCTGCCCCAACGCCTCGCTGTCTTTCTTGCCCGCATCTTCGGCAGCTTTCGAGGCGGCGTATTTGATAATCCCGCGCGCAATCGCCCGCACGGCAATCGCCGGCATCCGGTCATTCAGGTCTTGCTTGAGGATACGCGCCACCGGGGCTGCCGGTTCCGCTAGTTTGTCAATTCCCTCACCCCGCACCGACACCCGCGCCACCTCCGTGCCGTAGTATCCTTCGGGATAGTAGGGGAGAGCCACCCGCACAAAATAGTCGAGTTCACTTTCCTGATACTCATAGTTCGAACCGCGCCAGTAAACCTCTTCAGCAAACCGCTCACGCTCGGCATCGTCCTTGAACTCGCGCTTCTCGTATTTCATAATCGGGAACATAATATTGTTCTCGTGAATCTGCGGCGCAATCCCCGCTTCGCACAGCACAATGATCCGCCCCCATTCCGGATTGAAGTCGCGGTACACATCGGGACATTGTTCCAGCAACTCAGCCTCTTGCTCCCGTGCACCGACTTCTTTCAGTGCCGCATACTCCGCGCGGCACAGATAACCCGGCTCTTCGTAGTCGTAAAACGGATAGAGCTTAGCCGCGTTCTTGTAGGCAATCCACGCATCGTTATGCTGTCCGTACGATTCGTACATCACACCTGAAAACCACTGCAAGAACGGATCGTCCTTATAGGTATGCTTCGATTCGCGCGCGTTGACTTCGAGATAGCTGGCAATCCGCCGACCCTCAACCGTCGCCGCCGCGGCATCACCCTTCAAGAGATAGCACAACGCGCGATAATAGTAAATCATCGCACGGTCATAGACCGTTCCCTGATAAGCCCGCACACGATCCGACGTCACCAGCGCCGCACCTTCGCGCGACAGACTCTTCGTTAACCGCTCTTCAGCAAGCTTATCCGCTTCATTCAGGGCACCAAGCGCCTTATCATACTGCCCGGCCTCCAAAGCGAGCAAGCCCAAATTGAGCAGTTCATCCACGCGCTCGGTATTCTTCTTGAGACCCTTCTCATACGCCGCCAATGCCTGCTCAGTCGAAGTAGAACGCAACTCCGTCCGCACCTGCTCCATCAACAACGTCCGCTTCCCCGCGCAACCGAACAATAGCAACGCAGCGAGAATCACGAGTAACGTCCGTGTAGGGGCGGCAGGCGTGCCGCCCGCGATTGCATTGCAAGGGGACGTGCGCCTCCGCTTCCCCCCCGGTCTTCCGGGGGGGTAAGGGGGGGTCAAGCTATAAGGAACCGAAAACCTACTCCCGCAACAACGAGCCCCGTCATCAGGCGGGTTCAATAAGGTAGTGCTCATGCGTCAGCGCAATGTTGGTTACTTTTCAAGTAACTACGGCTTATAGTTCTTGCGCGCGATGTACTTCTTAATCTTCTTCTGCCCCAACCACACCTTTTCATTCGACTGCATATCCGTCAGCGTCAAGTCCACCTGATAGAACGCGACCTTCTCTTTGCCTTCCTGGTCAACGATCTTGTTGATCTCGCCGATGAGCATATAATCCGCGCCCAACTCCATCCCGAATTCCTTCATCGTTTCCAGCGACGCGTTCGCCTGCTGGTCTTCGCGTTCTTCGCGCACGCCTTCGCGCTCAACCTTATCGGCCACCACACGCACATTGCCCGAATTCACGAACGCGCGCTCGATGTCCCCCACAAACGTTCCCGTGGCGATATGCTCATCCGAAAGATTACGCATGTTGCCCACGATGACCGCCGGATTCTTGCCCTTGTCGCGCAGATAGTTGTCCAGCCAGGGCCGCGACAGCGCATCGCTGATCATCTCATCGGCCACCAAACGGCTGTCGGTATCATTCCAATTTCCCGACAAATCCACCGTTTCTTCGGCATCAATCCTCGAGACCTTCTTGCCTCCCGAGCACGAAACAAACGTAAAGCTCGCCAGCGCGAGGACCACAATCAACAGAGTTCTCATTGTCAACTCCAACAATTTTAGTTACTTGCCCAATTCCTCAGGGACTGGGGTTAATTACCCAATATACACTCTCTTAGACACCCATTCAACCGAAAGGTTTATGTGAGAATTCTGCCGCCACAGTCTTGGAAATCGGGCCGTCTGCGGTTATATTTACCTTTCCTCTGAAACAATTGAATAACCCCGACCAACCATGCCCATCCTTGCGATTCTATTGACCCTCCTGATGTCATTGGCTTCATTCGCCAACATCATTTTCGTCACACCCAACGGCTCCGGTGATTTCTTCACCATTCAAAACGCCTACAATGCGTCTGCCGCCGGTGACACCATTCTCATCGGCCCCGGCAACTACAACGAGACGATTCTCAACATGAACCGCCGGCTGCATATCATCGCCGCCGGATTTGATGTTGCTTCAACAATACGCTTCACCTTTGCCAGCGGCGCTTCCCGCAGCACCTTGGAAGGAATGAAGTTCATTCAAGGCACCAACGACCCACTCGCGTTCTCGACGGCTGACTCAATCACCGTACGTCGCTGCATGCTGACGAATGCGAACATTTGGGTCCTGATGATCGGCCCTTCAAACGGCCGTCTGTATGTGGATGATTGCATCTTCATGCGCACCTACACAGCCGGTTCAGGCTTGGATCTGGTAAACGTAAGTTCCGGCGGCCGTACTTATTTCCGAAATTGCCTCTTTGCTACATATCTTGCAGCCAATAATCACAACGCCGTGGATGGTTCCACCACACGCACGGAATTCCACAATTGCACCTTCCTCGGCTTCAATGACGTGTTCAACATGAATTGCACCGAGCCGTCGGTGTTCATCAATAATCTCTTCGCCGACTGGGGCACCGCTTCCTGGGGCACAGTGCATCCCGGCAGCGTCTGGGACTACAACGGCGCAACCTCGATTGCACCTCCCGGCACACACAGCATCATTCTTCCCGGCAATCCGTTCGTGAACTACTCTGATGCCGCGAACTTCATCTACGGCACGTCAGATCTTCGCATTGTTCCCGCTTCACCCGCCTTCAATGGCGGTCACCCCGACATTCTCGATCTCGACGGCAGCGTATCTGATCTCGGCATATATGGCGGCCCGACTCCCATGGTGGACACCGGCGCTCCCGCCTATCCCTTCGCCATCACCGTCGCCACAAGCCCCGCGACTGCACTTGTCGGCACCAATGTTGATCTAAACTCCGTTGGCCGCATCGGCCCGCAATACTGATGAGACTGATAGCAGCTCTCCTATTCTGCGCGGCGCTAAGTTTCGCGCAAACGATTGTCTCCGCCGAATATTTCTGGGACGCCGATCCCGGCGTCGGCTCGGGAATACCGCTGACCATCGTTTCCGATGATTCCGTCAGCACAGGTGCCGTCTTGCCTTCACTTCCGCAATCCGGTTTTCACACGCTGTTTGTCCGCTATCAAGACTCGACAGGCCGCTGGAGCAAATCGCAAGGTCGCCAGTACTACTATATCCCGCTGGCCAATGCAGCCACGCTTGATTCCATCAGTCAGGCAACTGTAAAACTGAATGGAACAACCATTCGCACTCAGGCACTATCGCCTGAAGACACCGCACAATACTCCGAGACTCTGGAAACGGATACCATCACACCCGGCCTGCACAACATCTCGGTAGCGTTTGCGACCGAATCAGGCCGTTCATCTCGCGCCCAGAGTTCCTATCTCTTCGTCTTTCCTCCCGACACCGGTTGGAACAATTTGAAGATAGTGGACGCTGATCTCACGCTGAACGATATTGCCATCGGCACGATTGATCTCCCCGACAGCTCACAATCGGGTCACGGTGTCACACTCGGCACGGACACCTTGCCCGCGGGCATGCACAAACTCGCACTCGACTTCCGCGATCAACGCGGCCTCACCACGGGCAATCTCGACGGCTATTTCTATCTGTTCGAGCCGCGCACACCCGCCGCACCGCTGTGGTTAACCGCCGCCGAGTATTTCATCAACAGTGACCCCGGCCTGGGCAACGGCATCCCCTTGACTCCCGACGATGGCTTTTTCGATGAGCACGACGAGCAATTCACCGATTCTCTGAATGGCCTACCCGTCGGACTCTACATCGCTGGCGTCCGTGTGCGCGACAATCGCGGCATCTGGAGCGAAACGCAATTAGATACATTCCTAATCGCTCCGCTGCTGACAATCGTTTCCAGTGGAACAGACATTATTTTACATTGGCAGCCCGGCGACAACGGCGGTGCCACGATGCACATCGAGCGCGCTCCGCTAACCGAAGGTCCATTCGCCGAAATCGGCTCGACCACCAACACGACCTACACGGACATCGGCATAATCACGTCAATGGACAAAGCCTTCTACCGCGTCCGCCAAGACCTAACCACCCTCGCCAATTTCCGCCTACCCGCTCGTTCAATAGTTAGGCAGTAGTCGCCCGCTCTGATCTCCCCCCGCGATGCGCGGGGGGACCAAGGGGGGTTCTGCCTTCCCCCCAGTCCTCTGGGGGGGGGGCAAGCACCCGAACTCACTCACCAATCTTCAGCACCTCGTCATCCTGCTGGCCCTCGGACGCAAACCGCTGAGGGTGAAGGATCTCTCTGGATTCCCCTTCCTCCGTTCACGGGGGAAGGGGTTAGGGGATGGGGGTCTGCATTTTCTCCCCCCCAAAGGCTGCCCGCCCCCGCGTGCAGCCTTTTCTCATTCTATTCCCGGCCAGACTCTGTGAGTTTGTCACTTCTCACACGAATATCCATCTTGCTGATTGACATCATTCCGATTCAAGTGCTTATTAGCAATTCGCACTTTGCGCTACTCGTCTTCATTCACCAGCGAATCACCATGCAACTCAAACCATTAATTTATCTCTTCACCATTCTGTTGTTCGCAGTGCCCGCCATGTGCGGAGAGCTGAAACCCGCACTCTACGCCGACCCGACCTATTCCACTAAGAGCATCAAAGAAATCACCGTTTTCGGCCTCGACGCCCGCGAAAACACGGCGCTTAAGATCGACCTGCCGATGGATAATGTGAATGCCGGACTCGACAAAAAGGGTTACAAGGTCAAAGGCTTCAAAACAGGATTCGCCGCTGGACTCGCAAATCTCAAATCATCCGTCAAGCGCGCCGCACACGGCAAAGACACCACGATGTCTGCCGAGGATTCTGTCCGCGCTGCCATGACATTCGCAGATCTAACGACAAATCACGAGGTATGGCTGAACAACATGTCCGCTAACGTCGGCGATTGGATCTTCGTTTTGGTGCTGAACTCCGCTGAGTCGGAACTCAAAGGCAATGATTACGATTGTCACGCGATCTTGACAGGCTACCTGTTCGACCGAGTCCTACACAGTATCATTTGGAGCGACCGCGTGGAAGACTCTGACCAAATTCCCAATTCCTTTCGCTCAGGGCAATCAGGGCTTTACTCATACACGAGTATCACAGCAGGTGAGGCGGCACAAATTCACCTGAGCAACATGGTCAGCAAGAAAATGTTCGATAGCATGGCCAAGCGCGGCAAGTTCTTCAGGCTATCTACAGAGCACCCTAAATAGCCGTCACACCCTTCCGATTCTGCCTTCCCCCCCAGTCTTCTGGGGGGGCAAGGGGGGTCAAGCACCCGAACTCACTCACCAATCTTCAGCACCTCGTCATTCTGCTTGCCCTCGAACGCAAACCGCTGAGGGTGAAGGATCACTCTGCATTCCCCTTCCTCCGTTCACGGGGGAAGGGGTTAGGGGATGGGGGTCTGCATTTTCTCCCCCCAAAGGCTGCCCGCCCCGCGCGTCGCAGCCTTTTTCTTTGTGCCCTGATCCGCCCCATTCCCGCCACAATTCCTAAACCTAACCAAATCAGTCTGTTATTAAACAACTGTGGCATCAGCGCCCCAAAATAATGAAGCTCGACCTGACGAACGCCATAGCATCATTCCGTGCCATATAACACACAAAATCAAACATAACAACAACTAAACTCAAATCTTCGACTCCGAAGTCTGATGTGGCACCGCGCTTGCAAATAGGCTCTCCGCCTCCTTGCACTGCACCCATCGCCACACCTTTGACCACCAATTCTCTCGCAGGTATGAAATGAACAAGCCCGTATGGTTTTACACTGCGCTGCTGCTAATCTCTGCTCTGGCTGTTGCAGCACCCAGCCGCCCGCTGCCCCCGCGCACAGCGCCGCCTTCGACCCCCATTCGCACTCCGCTTTCTACGGTCGTCAACGTCCCTTGGACTGACGATTTTGAAACCGGTGGCGCACTCTGGACAACCTCAGGCTTCTTCAATGTGCTCGCCGATCCGCAGACGCACGAAGTTCTGAACCCGACCATCAACCCGACCATGGTATCGCTGCCGGACGAAGGCTTTCTGCCCACTGCACACAACGGCAATCATGTCTTATGGTACGGCCAATCCTCAACCGGTTCATTCATCGGCGCCGATTTTGATCCCGTGCAGGGCTCCCATTCCGGCGGCACGTCAAACGGCCCCAACACCGGCTGGGCCATCACTCCTGAGCTTGATCTCACCAATGTCGGCGAAGCAACCCTGACGTTTTGGACATGGTGGGAAATTGAGGGTGTGGATGTGCCGTGGTTTGATGTGATGCACGTTGAAGCATCCACCGACGGCGGCACGACGTGGTCGCCTGTCGGCTCGGGGCAATTGAATCCGCTCGATGATGTGAACGCTTCCGCCCATGTCGGTTATAGCTCTGGCGGCGTCGGACAAACCGGCGTCTGGGTACATCATGCCTTCCAAATCAACGAGTTTGTCGGCAACCTCTGCGCCATTCGTTTTCGCTTTGACACCGTGGATCCGCTGTACAACGGCTTTCGTGGCTGGCTGATAGATGAAGTCTCCGTCAACGGCGCAGGCGATCCACCGCCCGACATCTCGCACATGCAGCCCAATCGTGGCGACCGCGACAATCTGATTCACGTGCACGGCAGCAACTTCCGCAGCGGCGCGCAATTCTTCATCGGCGATGAACTCTGTGTCTCCGTTGTGCTCGCCGAAGACCTCGCGCAAATCATCGTGCCCAACATGCGCCGCGATGTTTACAATGTCACCGTCATCAATCCCGACGGTCTGTCCGGCGGTTGCAATTTCTGTTTCACCGTGGACAATGTTCAGCCGCCGGAAATTCAAGGCGTCACGCCGACGTGGACCTACATCGGCATACCGCGCCTGATTACCGTGATCGGCGAGCGCTTCAATCCCGGCGCAGTCGTCACCGTCGGCGGATTGCCTGTCACGAATCTGAACATCATCAACGATCAGACCATGACGTTCATGACTCCGCAGGCGATTGGTCTCGGCGCGCGTCCGATTCGCATTGAAAACACTGATGGCCTGTTTGATCTCTGCTCAGGCTGCATGGAAATCCGTCCGTGGGCATTCGTCACATCGCCTGACAGTCTCGTAATTCAAGCAACGGCCCCGCACATTCAGCTCTATTGGACCCCCGCCGACTCCGGCAGCATGTACGGCGTCTTCAAGGCTAATCCCACCACCGGCGAATTCAACATCCTCGAATCCACACTCTTCGACACAACCTACTTGGACAGCTTCGCGCTCGACGCACCCGAACCCATGCAGTTCTACGTCATCCGCACCTTCGCCCCATAGCAACACAACAGTATGACAATCAAAAGCCCCGGAAATCCTCCGGGGCTTTTTGCATGGCACCACCAGTTGTCTACTGAGGGGGTCTATTCCTTGCTCCGCGGTGCAAAGGAGACAAGTGCTACAAGACATACGTTGTTCACATTTCAGCTATGTCTCGTTCGTCCAGAAGTTCGAGAGCCGATACTTCCTTGAGATCATACTCATCGTTGACATGCGACATTAGTTCACCAGCAAGACGACGAAGTTCTGGAGATTCAAATGACATTTCTCTTGCCACTTCGTTTGCGGGCCGATGGCCAAATGTATTCTTGGAGAAGCGGTGAAGTCCGATGAAAACCTCAACATTGTCCGACCACGGTTTTATGAAAGATGCCTCTTTGAAGCTATTGACATCAATTTGAGAATTCGCAGAAACATCTCGGGTGCTCTTTGTAACTAATCCTTTGATGTTACCAGTAACACTCAAGGTCGCTGAACCCGAGCTCGACTGCATTATCAGCGCTTTGCTGGCAATAGTGACTGATGTGACAAGAAAAGTGTTAGTCCAATTCACGCTATTTGCGTGTTTGGCAAGGTCAATTTGAATCTGATCAAGGTTCAAAAGGCTTGTGGTCTTGCAGTCAATAGCTGCAAAATACACAGAACCCTCCTTTTCAAATGAAGCAGTCATCCCGCCTGCTGCATTGCCTCCACCAGCACTTGATCCGGTTCCGCTCAAACTGAAGTCAATCTTGACACTTCGTCTACTTGAGAAAATATATGGATCCCCATCACTTTCCGGAGCACTTGCCTCCTCTTTGACGCCAAGATGTGAAAGGGTCGTAACAATGTTGAAAGAGCCGCGCGGCGCAGGTTTGAGAAATGGCCAAATTCCCCTATTTCCGCCGAAGGGAAAGTAGATAATCTGACCAACCTTGACGGGAGACCCCGGCAAAACTACCGCGATCTTGGTCAATTCCTTTGCAATCTCCTTCGAGTACGAGATCTGTAAGCCTGACATTCAAATCACCCCATTGTTAAGAAGATATTAGCGAGCTTCTTGTACGCAGATTCCCATTAGCGTGCAATTCTCTTCATCTATACTGCCAAAGAAAAAAAAGGTTCCCGCGTCAGCTCCCGCTGCAGTTACCCCAACTCTAAGCGCCACGCGCTAACGTCAACCGGGTCCAGCGTCCACGCTGGCAATCACCACCTCATTCTCCACAAACCACCCCTCCGGGGTCAAGCGAAAACTCTCCTCGTCAAGCACCCGCAAGTGACTCGGCAAGCGCGCCGCCTTCGCCCACAACGCTCGCGCACGAACACCGCCCCACTCATCGTGACACGCGTTCCACGAAATCCCCTCCTTGCGCCGCAATCTCACCGAAATCCACTCTTCCCACCGTTCGCTTTCATTGTTCTGCCATTCACGCTCGATACAGGATTCATTGGCAACCACTCGCCGCTCGTATTCATGCAAATCAGCGACATTCGCAAACCGCCGCGCATGTCCATCAAACGAATGCGCCGACGGCCCCAATCCGAGATACGGTTTGCCTTCCCAATACACCTGATTGTGCACCGAGCGAAATCCTTGCCGCGCGAAGTTGGACACTTCGTAGTGCTCGAAGCCCGCAGTCTCCAGCGTCTCGTGCGTGAACAGAAACAACTCCGCTTCGAAATCCTGCTGCGGAGCTTCAATCAAGCCCTGCTCCAACCACCGGCCGTACGGCGTGGCTTCATGATACTCAAGATTGTAGAGCGACACATGCTCCGGCTCCAGCGCCAGCAACTGCTCAATGTCGCTTTGCCACTCCTCGCGCGTTTCCCCCGGCAATCCGAATATCAAATCGAGCGACAAATTCGAAAATCCCGCCGCGCGCGCATGACGCACGGTCTCTATCGTCTGCTCCGCATCATGATCGCGATAAAGCAGGTGCAGCTTGCGCGGCGAAAATGACTGTGCGCCCAACGAAAGGCGGTTCACTCCGGCCGCGCGCAGCGCTTTCAGACTCTCCAGCGTCAACGTCCCGGGATTGGCCTCAAGCGTGACCTCGCAATTCTGAACATCGCCCAGCTTCCAAACACCGTTTAGCAGGCTTGCAATCTGTTCCGCGCTATGCAAACTGGGTGTTCCGCCCCCAAAATATACCGAATTCACTGGGGATTTTGCCCAACTTGATTCACGTGACACCACAGCCGATAACTCCTTCAGAATAAGCCCGCTCATACGCTCCAACTCCCCTTGGCGCGGCACTTTCTTGAAGAAATCACAGTATGGGCACATGCGTCGGCAGAACGGCATGTGAAAATAAAGTGCGAATGGCACTACTCTTGCCCTATATGGCATTTGCGATGTAGGGTCTCGCACATGTCAACGTAAATGTTTGTTTTAATTAGCTAACTCCTAGCTCATATCCCCGGAGCGGGTCATTCGTGCTCCGGACGGGCAAAGAGTGCCACTTTGGATTTGTTCATGACCCCAGACCAAAAACCCGCCGAACCGCCCATTTCCGAGGTGAATACCACCCCGGAGACAGCGGCCTCCGCGCAATCGCATGTGCCCTCAGTGGCAGGTGCCCGTCGCGCACGTGGTTTGGCGAGCCTAATAACCGGTCTGTTACGTCGCGGTGATTCAGTTTCCAGTGTGCCGCAAGCCGATCAACTGCCCGAACTGATTGACCTGCTGCTCGAAGGCCCCGACGGATTGCTCGTAGTCCATCGCGAGCGCGGCGAAATCGTCGAAATTTCCAAGCGCATGTGCGAGTGGCTGGGCCGCTCGCGTGATGATCTGCTCGACCGCCCGATACTCTCGCTCTTCCCCGAGAGCGAGCGCAAGATTGTGCGCACGCTCTACGAAGATGCCGGCGCCGGTGGCGTCCATGTGATTGAAATCACGCCTGCAGATAATGCGCAAAGTACGCGCTTAGTCGAATTCACAACTCGCCGCTCCGATTCCGGGGATGGCGAGTTTGCGCTCTTGGTAGGCCGTGATGTTGGCGAGCGCGCCATGTCCGAGCGCTATCTGCGCACCGAACGCGACCGCCTGAATACGTTCATTCGCGCCATGCGCGACGGCTTCGCGCTGCTCGACGTCAATGGAGACGTGCGCTATGCGAATCCGACGATGGAAACCTTCTTCGAATCCTATGAACTGCCGGTCGTCTGTCACCGCTGGCTCAAAGAATTCGCCAAGGAAGACCGCACCGATCTACAAGGATTGACTTCTGCCTATGGTGGCAAGACATTAAAACTCGAAGTCGGCGACGGCCGCTCGTTTCTGGTCACCCGCAGCTTCTTGTTTGAAACCGGCAAGCCCAGTCAGGTGATGCTGATGTGCAAGGACATCACCGACCAGGCGTTGATGGAAAAGCAGAATCACATGCTCGAGCTCGAGCTCACGCGCGAATCCAAACTCGCTGAGTTCGGCATGCTGGTCGCGGGCATCGCGCACAATTTGAATGGGCCGTTAACCGGCATCATGGGCCTCTGCGATCTGATGAAGATGCGCGGCATTCATGGCTCCGAGACCGAGCAGATTCGCAAGCTTGCCGTCGTGATGCGCGACCTGATTTCTAATCTCTTGCAGAAATCGCGCAACGAACGCGAAGTCGAACCGCGCGACCTCGACGTCCGCGAGATCATAGATACCGAGCTGAAATTCCTCGAAGGCAATCTCTTTTTCAAGCATCAGGTCACGACGAGTCTGCTCATCGCCGAGGAACTACCGACGGTGCACGGCGTCTATATTGACCTCTCGCAGGTCATCGGAAATCTTGTGCGCAACGCCATTGACGCGATGTACGAATCGCCCAAGAAGCAGTTGACGCTCAAAGCCTTTGTCAAAGACCGCTATCTGGTTTTGCAGGTGTCCGACACCGGCGCAGGCATTCCACGCGAGCTTCAGTCGAAGATCTTTGATCCCTTCTTCACCACCAAACCCAAGCAGCAAGACGCTCCCGAAGGACAACCGACCGGCACAGGCTTAGGTCTCTCGTCATCCCGCGCGATTCTCTCGCGTTACGGCGCGACGATTGATGTCGAATCCGAAATTGGCATCGGCACCACCTTCACCGTAAAATTCCCCATCGGCCGAAAACCCGACCTGCTGCCCAGACAAGGCTAAAACGGAACGATTGTCAGATGAATGGCGGCCATTGGTCGCCATTTCTTATCTCTGCTCTCCCCCCAAGTTTCGCTGCGAAATTTGGGGGGACCAAGGGGGGCCTCCGCAATCCCCCCCCAGTCCCTCTGGCGCTATCCCCACTCATGTAGGGGCGGCAGGCGTGCCGCCCGTTCCAAATAAGATCCCAAGTCCCCAAGCGCATTGTCATCCTGAAGGCCGCCGCGGCCTGAAGAATCTCTCTGATCCCCCTTCTCCGTTCACGGGGAAGGGGCTAGGGGATGGGGCCTCCGCCTTGTCATCCCGTCAGGGATCTACTTCAGCGTTTCCCGCATTCATCACTCATCATTCATCATTCATCATTTCAAAACCATCACCTTCCGCACCGCCACCATTCCCCCCGCATGCGCCGACACAAGATACACTCCCGTCGCGAGCCCCGCCCCATCCAACACAAACTCCGCGCGCCCACTCTCCGCCCTGATCTGTTGCATCAGAACCTCCTGCCCAAGCAGATTGTGCACGCGCAATTCCGCCCGCTGAACATGCAACGGCAACGAGAGGGCGATGCGGGTGGTGGAGTTGAAGGGATTGGGGAAAACACTCAATTCAAGGGCTTCCGGTAGCATCGGCGCTGATTCCGCCGATACATGATAACTCGTGTCGCCTGCGAAGATCAACGCGCGGCCCCGCATGCCATCGAAATCTGAGTTAGTTCCAGTCACCATAAAATCATCCACTCCGTCCCCGTTCACGTCGCCAAGACCGGCAGCGCGGTAAACTCCAATCAAATTCCATTCGTTCAGTCGTCCCGTAATCCATAACCTCGATTCGGAACTCGGCCAAGGTGATCCCAAAAACAGTGCAAAGGTGCCCCAACTAGACGGTTCGTAGGAATTGATCGCCCCGATATCTCCATATCCATCTCCGTTTATGTCGCCCAATCCAACAGAAAGATCGGGGCCACTTCCCATCACGCTCATGTTAAGAGTATGGTCAGGCGTGGAAGCAATGCTCTCACTTCCATAATATAGGTCAATGCCGCCGAGACGGTTTAAGGCAATATCATCGTTGCCGTCGCTGTTGAAATCATTTACGACGAACGGCTCGCCTCTGTTTATGGGTTGCAGTGACTGTCCGGGCAACGTGTCGGGATCCACGCCCCCATGGAATACCCAAAGTGAGTCATTTGCTCCAAATAGGCCGTCACTGACAAAATCGCTGTAAGAGTCGCCGTTCAGATTGCCAAATGACTCGATGCATGTTTGACAAATCGGCGCAGGCGGCGTATGAAACTCCCAATCTGCAATTGTATCAGGAGTAACTCCACCATAGTAAATTTGCCCGATTCGAAATGTGTTCTCAATCGCTATTTGAACGAATATGTCATCAAAGCTATCGCCATTAAAATCACCGACAGGTCGTGCAATAGTATACGGGAAAACGCCTGTCTCATAATGGAATCCCAACACAAAATCGGATGCTTGGTCTGCATCAGGTCCACCCCAAAAAACCTCATAATACTCCGAATCGGGCCTGTCTACATATCGCATTCCGTTAATCCAATCTTGATATCCGTCTCCGTTAATGTCCCCAATCGGATTCATTGATCCGAAACTCCTGACAATATTAGCATCATATTCCCAAGTCATATAGGGCTGTGTGTTGGGCGGATTCCCTCCGTGAAAGAATTCCGCATACCTATGACTCGGACCTTCAGTGCGTACTCCTGAGGCAAAGACTCCCCAATCATTGAATCCGTCGTCGTTCTGGTCGCCCAACGGAATGATCCAAACGCCGTACCTCGAACTGTCACCCTGGCCCTCGCGATTCCAAATCACGTCAAAGGCGTGCGCTTGTGACCCCAACAACAAAACCGCGAACCCCACCCGCTTCAGAAGTCTGAATACAGATAGAATTCGCGTGAACATGCCCGTCACCTCCTGAATTGATTCCCCAATCTACCACCAACCCCATTCATTCACAAGTCCCACACTTGCCTTCCTCCGCCATTCATCACTCATCATTCATAATTCATCATTTTCTGCCCCCCCTTGACTTCCTGCCCAAATGTTCATATATTGTAGCTCCTATCGCCTCGTCCCCATCCTCCTAACCCCATAAAAAACATGCATCCCACCCTCACACCCCCTCATCGCGGGTCGTCCGCGAACGCCCTCAAGCACGGCCTTGAAGCCACCGATCCCATCTTCCTCGCCCGCCTGTCTCCCGATGACCGCGACATTCTCGAACGTCTGCGCGATGCACTCTTCTGCCAACACCAGCCGCAGACATCGGTCGAAGAAATCATCGTGGACAAAATCGCCATTCACCTCTACCGCCAGTATCGCTTCTATCGCTTGGAACACCAGACAATCAATGCCGGCATGAACCACGATAGCACCGGCCTGACGATGCTCCCCCACCTCGACCGCCTCTCCCGGTACGATTCCCGCATCAACCACCATCTCAACTCACTCTACCAGACCTTGCGTGCCGCCCAACGCAGCCGCCAAGCCTTGTTATCCAATTCACAAGGCCAAAATCAACCCGCCAATTCCTAACCACTTCCGTTCCGACAATTGTGAGCGTTTTTCCAATTATCAACCGCTTACAAGCCTTCGCGCCAGCGGCACAGGGTCCAGCGTCCACGCTGGTTGACTCTGGGCGTGCAAAGCCGTAAATTCTATATTCATCCTTCCCATGAATCCAAGAAATACATGAAGTTAGGCCTGATGACCTCGGGCGGCGACTGTCCCGGACTGAACGCTGCCATCCGCGCCGTCGTGCGCACCGCCAACAATCGCTTCGGCTATGAAACCGTCGGCATCCGAAATGGGTGGAAAGGATTGCACGACGGCGATGTGATTCCCATGCCCTCCAAGTCAGTCGGCGGCATCCTGAACCGCGGCGGCACGATTCTCGGCACCTCGCGCTTCAACCCGGTGCACGATCCTGACACACTGGCGCACTGCCTCGAGAATATCGCCCTGCACCGCCTCGACGGCATCATCGTCATCGGCGGCGACGGCAGCCTCTCAGCAGGCTACGAACTCTCGAAGCACGGCGCGAAAATCATCGGCATTCCCAAGACGATTGACAACGACATCACGGGCACCGACGCGACTTTTGGCTTCTACACCGCCGTGCAAACGGTCACCAATGCGATTGACAGCCTGCACGCCACCGCCGAGTCGCATCACCGCATCATGATCATCGAGACGATGGGCCGCAACTCCGGCTGGATCGCCGTCACCGCAGGCATCGCCGGCGGCGCGGACCTGATCCTGATTCCCGAGCGCCCGTTCAGTTGGGAAAAGGTCTGCCAGCAACTCGTCACGCGTCACGAAATCAAACGCTTCTCCATCGTCGTCGTCGCCGAAGGTGCCATCGCCGAAGGCGAAGGCATCGTTACCAGCGGACAACTCGACAACTTCGGCCGTCCCGTCTATGGCGGCATCGGCTACCGCGTCGCCCGCGAAATTGAAGAGCGCACCGGCATCTCCACGCGCGTCACCGCACTCGGCCACGTCCAGCGCAGCGGCACTCCCGTCGCCGAGGACCGCCTGCTCGCGACACAAATGGGCGTGCATGCAGTCGAAGCCGCCTCGCAAGGCCAATGGGGCCACTTCGTCGCCCTCCGCGACGGCCACCTGCGCACCGTCTCGCTTTCCGAGATGAAAGGCAAGACCCGCTACGTGGACGACAGAATGTACGAAATCGCCGAAATCTTCTTTGGGTAGCAACTTGGCAAGTGCCCAACCTTGCACTGACGCAGGAGCCGATCGCACTCTGAATACGCACAAATTTGCAGGAACCCAATCATGAACAACGAAGCAACTGAGATCATCTTCGAAGTCCGCGAGGCCGATGAAGGCGGATATTGGGCACGCGCTCTCGGTGCGGACATTTTCACGCAGGGTGACGATTGGGCAGACCTCAAGGCGATGGTAAGCGACGCAGTGGAACTCTACTTTGCCGACGCTAATGCGCGACCCAAAGTTGTACGTCTCATGCTGATGACCACTCGGGAAGAGGTCTTCCCGTTGGGCCAAGTGCGCGCTTCCGCGTAAGATGGTTCGCTTCCCCGCAGACGTCCGCCCAGCCGAATTGATCAAGCTAATGGAAAGTCACGGCTTTGTAAAAGATCGTCAGTCCGGCAGTCACATTGTCATGAAGCATCCGGGACCACCTGAACGATCAGTGGTCGTCCCTGCTCATCGCAACATCAAAGTAGGCACGTTGCGCGGCATCTTGCAAAGTGTGTCTGAGCAGACACGACTGCCGATCGAGGACCTTCTGAAGAAGCTCTAACGGACTTCCGGCCTTTCCAATTTCAATTTTCAAATTTCCCATTTACAAAAATCTCCCCTCCCATGCCAATTCGCATAGCTATTAACGGATTCGGGCGCATCGGCCGCCTGGTGTTTCGCGGAATTTACAACGATCCGCGGTTTGAAGTCGTCGCCATTAACGATTTGACCAGCGCGGCGACGCTGGCGCACCTGCTCAAGTACGACTCGACGCAGGGCAAGTTCAACGAGAGCGTGTCAGTCACCGCGACGGGTTTCCAAGTCGGCAAGAATCACATCGAAGTGACGGCCGAAAAAGACGCCAAGAAACTCGATTGGAAGAAGTACAACGTGGACATCGTGGTCGAGTCCACCGGCGCGAAGTCGTTCCGCGACCGCGCAGGCATTCAGCAACATATTGACGCCGGCGCGAAGAAGGTGCTGTTGACGGTGCCGTCGAAAGATGAAATTGACGCGACGATTGTGTTGGGCATCAACGACAGCGCGCTGAAGCCCGAGCACAAACTGGTGTCGAACGCGAGCTGCACGACCAACTGCGTCGCGCCGATGGCGAAAGTGATGCTGGACAACTTCGGCATCGAGAGCGCGTTCATGACCACGATTCACAGCTACACGAACGACCAGAACATCCTCGATGCGCCGCACAGCGACCTGCGCCGCGCGCGTTCGGCCGCGGTGAGCATCATCCCGACGACGACCGGTGCCGCCAAGACGGTGGGCAAAATCATCAAGGAACTCAAGGGCAAGATTGACGGCACGTCGCTGCGCGTTCCCACGCCGACGGGTTCGATCACCGATCTCGTGGTGAACACCACCAAGCCCGTGACGATTGAAATGGTCAACGCCGCGTTCAAGGCGGCGGCGGAAGGCCCGATGAAGGGCGTGTTGGAATACACCGAAGAAGAGCTGGTCTCGTGCGACATCATCGGCAATCCGCATTCGTGCATCTTCGACGCCAAGTCCACGATGGTGATGGGCGAGAAGATGGTGAAGATTTTCGGTTGGTACGACAATGAGTGGGGCTACTCGATGCGCTGCGTGGACCTGCTCGTGAGAATGGGCGCCTGATCGTATTCAGATCCGCAAACGTACGAAGGATGAACTGACATGAGCGACGCACAGCAGAAACCGTCTGAAATCAAAGAGAACCTCAACGAAGCCAAAGAGTCCATCGGAAAACTCTGGGGCAGCGTGACGAGCGAAACGCACACCGCGATTGAGAAGGTCGCGGACAAGACCGGCAAGTGGTTTGAAGAGAAGAAGAACACGGTCACGAAGGAAGACGTCGCCAAAGCGGTGGACAAGGCCGAAGGCGGAATCAACAAGCTTCTGAACTCGGGCAAAGACTACGTCGTCAAGCTCGGCAAGCAGGCCAAGCTCCTCTGGGAGATGCTGCGCGCCAGTGCCAAAAACGAGTTCGATGTGCCCTGGGCAACGGTGGCCGCCATCACGGCGACCCTGCTCTATCTGATTTCGCCGATAGACGTGATGCCCGATTTCATTCCGGCATTGGGCTTCGTGGACGACGCGCTTGTGATAGCGTTGTGCATTTCGCTGATCCGCGTGGACCTCAAGCGGTTCGCGGCGGCGCGCAATTTGAACCTCGCCGACTACGCATTGGGCGAAGACGGCAAACCGCTCGAAGAGAACAAACCGCAGTCGTAATTGAAGTCCCGCTCGCGCCGCTTCGGACTGGGTGCGCTGCTCGGATGGTTCGCAATCCTTCCGAAGAGCAAGCGCGGTTGGCAGTTCCTGTTCCGCCGGTTCTCGCTGTGGCGGAGCATGATGGGCGAGTTCCTGCACGGCCGTTCCAAGACGCCGTGGTTTACGATTCTCGCTGTGGCCGCGATAGTGCTCTATGTCGCGCTGCCGTTCGACCTGATTCCCGATTTCTTCCTGTTCTTCGGCTGGCTGGACGATGCCTTCATCGTGGCCAAGCTGTTCACGCTCATCAAATTCGACCTGCGCGGATTCTTGAAGACTCGACAAATTGATCCTGAGCCATTTGATTTGCAGGACAAAAACGAATAAACCAAGACTAAACTCAAGACATGAAGACCAAGACGATTCTGATTCTCGCTTTGACCGCGCTGTTCGCGGTGTCCTGTGCCTGCGGTGCGAAGAATATGCAGACGTTCGGCGAAGAGCCGACGTTAAAGAAGGCCAGCAACATCACCGAACTCAACGCCAATCCGGCGAATTACGTGGATCACGACGTGCTGATATCCGGCACCGTGGTGGATATGTGCAAGCATGCCGGCTGCTGGGTGGAAATCGAACAGAAGGATAAGTCGCGCATTCTGTGCAAGAGCCTCGGCGATGTTGTAACCTTCCCGCAGGAGACGCTGGGCAAGACGATCAGCTTGCAGGGCACGCTGATGTACGATCCCAATGCACCGGGCGCGGTTGAAGAAAAGCATGAAGGCGATGCCGAGAGTCACGCTTGTCCCGCTCCGCAAATCATGGTGAGCATCAAGGGCGCGACTGTCAAAGGTCTGTAAAACTCAATCGCGGCGGCACCTGCTGCAGGTGCCCCGCATCCCGTCCGCAGTGCTTCAGGCTCGTGAAGCAAGAGCTGCGCTGAATCATCGAGCCGCTCAAAGAACATTCACGAATTGGAGTACACTGTGGCTGAGAAGCGATACCTATTGAAAGACAAAGATAAGCGGCACATCAAGCCCAAGCCGCCGCGCGCGGCTGGTGCGGGTGCAGGCCGTCCGGCCAAGCCGAAGTGGAGCGAAGGCGACGACCGTCCGCCGCGCAAGCGATTTGACAGTGATGACCGTCCGCCGCCGCGCAAGGAATTCAGCGATCGTCCGCCACGTCGTACGGCAGGTGAAGGTCCGGCGCGTGGTCCGCGCAAGGATTACGGCGATCGTCCGCCGCGCCGCGAATTCGGTGATGGTCCGCCGCGTGCGCGTGGTGGCTTTGGCGGCCCGCGCAAAGAGTTCGGCGACCGTCCGCCGCGTCGTGAGTTCGGTGATCGTGCGCCGCGTGGCCCGCGTCCCGGCGGCGGTGCTGAAGTCATGGAAGCCCTGACACGCATCGAAACAGCGCTCAAGGACTTGACCAAGCGCATCACGCTGATCGAAAACCAGCTCGACGAGATCTTCTCAGAAGAGTAGGGGCGGAACACGTTCCACCCGCTTGGGGTCGAGCAAAGATGTCACGACACCGCCGCACGATTTGTGTAGGGGCGGCATGCGTGCCGCCCGCGTTGGGGGGGGAATGACCAACTGTGAGCACATAGGAGACAGAATGCCAAACGGAAACACACGCACATTTACGGCGGTGGTCGAATACGATCCCGAGAGCAAGATGTATATCGGGACTGTGCCGGCTCTGCCCGAAGCTCACACGCAGGCGTCATCGCTCGATGAACTGAATGTGCGTTTGAAGGAAGTGATCGAGTTGTGCTTGGAGCATCGCGGCATCGAGTTCGATGAGGAAACGCACTTCATCGGGTTGCAACAAATCTCTGTCGCGGTGTGACAAAACTCCCGGTCGTTGACTTCCGAACCTTTGCCAAGATACTCAAGTCATGGGGTTTCGAGGCTGTTCGTCAAAAGGGCAGTCATGTCATTTTCGAGCATCAAGATGGCCGCAAGTTAGCCGTCCCAAATCATCCTGGCGAAGACTTAAATCGCCCATTGATCCGCGGCATGCTGCGACAAATCAATGTGTCAGTGGAAGATTACCTCGATGCTCAAGGCAAGGTGTAGCGCCCAGCTTGCTGGGCAAAATCCCCCAAACTGAATCGAACATACACTTCTGTCATCCTCTGTAAGGATCTTGTTGCATTACCGAGACGCGATGCGCATTAGGTCTTGCACTGCGCGAATAGATCCTAACACAGGATGACGGAAGCGGGGCACCGCAGAAGGACATTCGCGAGAGAAGAGGGACGCGATGCGAAGTGTGTATTATGTCATATTCACATTGCTTGTTACTGTAGCTTTTCCAATTGCGTTTGAGTGCGAGCGTGATGTGGCTTTCGCGTTCATAGGTCGCGACGAAGGGCAGGGAGACACGAGTTTTATCGGCGAACCAGACTTCTACCCGACACTTGTAAACGAACTGTGCAAGCGGCCAATCATGCCGGAGCGGGCAGCGCGCGAAAGGGTACGCGGCAGAGTCAGGGTACAGCTACTGGTTGACACGCTTGGACAAGTGAAAGAATACCGCGTAATTGGCGTTGAGCCGGAAGGCTATGGATTTCGCGAAGCAGTGGAAGAGGTCATCTGCGATTGGAGGTTTCATCCAGCGACCCAATCAGGGAGACCGATTGAATGCTGGATTGCCATTCCTTTCAAATTTCGCCCTCCAATCGAGGCAGGCAAGCCTGAGTAACTTACACAAAATTTCCTATACCCAATCTTCATCCCTCCGATGAACAAACTCACAATTGACCAAATTGACCTAAGCGGCAAGCGCGTGTTGGTGCGCGTGGATTTTAATGTGCCGCTGGACGCGGGCAAAGTTACGGACGACACGCGCATTCGCGAGTCGCTGCCCACGATTAAGAAAATTATGGCCGCCGGTGGCAAGGCGATTCTGATGAGTCACTTGGGCCGACCGAAAGGCAAAAAGAATCCCGACATGTCGCTCGCTCCCGCGGCGGTGCGACTCGCTGAACTGCTCGGCAAACCTGTGACCATGGCCAACGATTGCATTGGCGACGAAGTCGAGAAGACCGTCGCCGCGATGGTGCCGGGGCAGGTGCTGTTGCTGGAGAATCTGCGCTACTACAACGAAGAAGAAGCCAACGATGCCGAGTTCGCGAAGAAGCTCGCTAAGCTCGGCGATCTGTATGTGAACGACGCGTTCGGCTCGGCGCACCGCGCGCACGCTTCAACCGAAGGTGTGACGCAGTTTATCAAGCCGTGCGTCGCGGGGTACCTGATGCAAAAGGAACTCGACTATCTCGGCAAAGCACTGGCCGAACCCAAGCGCCCGTTTGTCGCGGTGCTGGGTGGCTCGAAAATTTCCGGCAAGATTGACGTCATCGAGAATCTCATCGGCAAGGTGGATACGATTCTGGTCGGCGGCGGCATGGCCTATACCTTCTACAAAGCCCAGGGCGGCGAAATCGGCAACTCGATCCTCGAGGCCGACAAGCTCGAACTCGCGACATCCCTCCTGAAGAAGGCCGCATCCTCCTCAACGAAGCTGGTCCTGCCTCCCGACTCCCGTGTCGCCTCCGAACTGAAGGCCGGTCAGACGACATCCACAGCTCCCTCCGACAAGGTTCCGGCGGACAAGCTGGCCGCGGATATCGGCCCGGCGACGGAGAAGCTCTACGCGGAGACCATCCTCGGCGCTAAGACAGTCGTCTGGAATGGCCCGATGGGAGTCTTTGAAATGGATGAATTTGCATCCGGCACGAAGGCCGTAGCTGAAGCGCTGGTGACGGCGACCAAGGCCGGTACGATCACGGTCGTCGGCGGCGGCGACAGCGCGGCCGCGATGGAGAAGTTCGGCCTGGCCAAGGACGTTTCCCACGTCTCGACGGGCGGCGGTGCCAGCCTCGAGTTCCTCGAAGGCAAGGTGTTGCCGGGTGTAGCGGCGCTTACAAACGCATAGAAAACAATGACTCGACCCCTATTGTTGGCGGCCAACTGGAAAATGAACAAGCTTACCGCTGAGGCGGAGGGCTTTGTGCGTGAGTATGCCGCCAAATTGGCAGATTCTGCGGTCCCGACCGTCCTTCTTCCCACAATGACAGCTTTACAGGCCATTGCAAGTGCTTGTAAAGAGAGTGGTAAGAGCCCATCCGTGCTTGCTTTTGGGGCACAGAATTGTTACTTTCAAAGTTCCGGTGCGTTTACGGGTGAAGTTTCCCCGGAGATGCTGGTGGACCTCGGGTGCAGCTATGTGGTGCTGGGCCACAGCGAACGCCGGGCGATCTTTGGCGAAAGCGACGAGCTGATTGGTCAGAAAGTCGCGGCCGCGTTGAAGGTTGGATTGACGCCGATCTTTTGCATCGGTGAAACGCTCGACGAGCGCAACAGCGGCAAACTTGAAGAAGTGTTGTCGCGACAGGTGGCAGTTGGACTTTCACAAGTAACAGATGTCCAGCTTAACAAGCTGGTTGTGGCCTATGAGCCGGTTTGGGCCATCGGCACCGGAGTCGTCGCCACACCGCAGCAAGCGCAGGACGCGCAGAAATTTGCGCGCAGTTTGTTGGCCAAGCGCAGTGCGCAGGCTGCTGAGACGACGCAGATTCTTTATGGTGGCAGTGTCAAGCCGGACAATTGTTACGAGTTGATGTCGCAGCCGGATATTGACGGCGCATTGGTCGGCGGTGCGAGTTTGCAGGTTGAGAGCTTACTGGCATTGCATCGCGAATGTGTTCGGGCCTCGGCCTGATTTTCTATTTCGATTTTTTCATTTCTAATTTGATACTCCCATGATCTACGGACTACTCATCGTACTGCAGATTCTCGTTTCGATTCTGCTGGTGATATCAATTCTGCTGCAGAGTTCCAAGGGCGGCGGACTGGCTGGTGTGGCTGGTGGTGCCGGAACTTCGACGGTGTTTGGCGGTCGCCAGGCGGCCAACTTCCTGCAGAAGGCGACGGCAGTTTTGGCGTTCGTGTTCTTGCTTAATTGCCTATTGATGGTGATGATGTCTGGCAGCACGACACAGCAGGTCTCGGTGACGCAGCAGGCGGTGCAAGGCGACCCAATTGAGAGTCCGGTGCCTTCGATTCCCGGCGGTGCGTCGGTAAGTCCGACTACCGCGCCGGCGACAACTCCGGCTCAGACAGGAACTGCTCCGGCGACGACGCCCGCCGAGCAGCCCGCCAGCGGCGGCAACTAAGCAACCAGAGGGCTGATCGCGCTACGCGCTAGCGTCAATCAGTCCAGCGTAACACGCTGGCCCGAGTGGTGAAATTGGTAGACACACTATCTTGAGGGGGTAGCGCCGCAAGGCATCTCGGTTCGAATCCGAGCTCGGGCACCCGGAACATTGAAGCCCTGCGCGACACTGCGTAGGGTTTCTGCGTTTTATGATTGAGTTGAGAAATTCATGCGACAACGAGAATGGAATCAGCGAAGTACTGGGTCAATGTCGTGAGCCGCGATCACGTTCAGCGTGGTGTCGGGGGTGGGTTCACGCAGGCCAACCACGGCAAGCCGTGGGCATTGCGAAAAATGCGGAAAGGCGACTGGGTCGTTTTCTATTCGCCGAAGACAGCGTATGAAGGCGGTGAGCCATTGCAGGCATTCACGGCGATAGGTCAGATCACGGACGAAAGTCCTTACCAGGCCGAGATGGCGCCTGACTTTCATCCGTGGCGGCGGAACGTGGATTTCATGAGTTGCGTCGAAGCGCCAATCCGGCCATTGATTGCGTCTCTGCGTTTCATTGAAGATAAAGCACATTGGGGATATCGTTTCCGCTTTGGAGTGATTGAAATTGATAGCCGCGATTTTGAGGTTATCAAGAAAGCGATGCAAGCATGAAGCAGACGGTCTTACTCGCACTCGTGGTGCTAACCGTGCAGGTCTGGGGGGGCGTTTCGTCGACGGTGCGCTCGACATACGAGCGTATTCATGCGCATCCTGAGATAGGGCATCACGAGTATGAGACGAGCAAGCTGATACGCGGCGAACTTGAGCAAGCGGGCTATGCGGAATTCGCGGACGCGCCGTCGTTGGAAACGGAAGTGATTGCGATTTTGCGCACGGGCCGACCGGGGCCGACGGTGTGTTTGCGCGCGGAATTGGATGCGCTTGAAATTTTGGAAGACTCGACGCATGAAGTCTGCTCGACGGTTCCCGGGCGCATGCACGCGTGCGGGCATGACGCACATGCGGCGATGCTGCTGGGTGCGGCGCTTGAGTTGAAAAATGATTCCCGTGTCAACGGCACGATTGTGTTCTTGTGGCAGCCGGCTGAAGAGGTCAAAGGCGGCGCGGATGATTTGGTGAAGGACGGCACGCTGAAGAAACTCGGTGTCGAGAAGATGTTCGCACAGCACGTTTTTCCGGGACTGCCGGTGGGTGTCGTGCGCATCGCTCCCGGTCCGGTGCTGGCGGGAAGCAACTACTATTCAGTAACAGTGACTGGCCGCAGTTCACACGCGGCCTATCCGCATCAGGGCGACGACGTGCCGACGTGTATGGCGAATATCGTTGCCGGTCTCACGAGTTTGCCCGCGCGCAAAATGAACGTGCTCGAAGAGCCGTGTATCATGAGTGTCGCGTGGATTGAATGCGACACTTCGAAAACTTACAACGTTTTGCCGTCGGAGTGTTCGTTTGGCGGCACGGTGCGTGCCTATATTGATATTGCCGATACGATTCAAAATGGCGGAACGATTGAGTCGTTGATGCAAGACTACATCACGAACACCGCCGAAGCGTATGGTTGTGAGGCGGAGTTGAAATTGCGTCGCGGCGCACCGCCGACGGTGAACGATCCCGAGCTGTGCGCGGCGGTGCTCGAAGCAGCGGATGAGATTCCGATGCTGCGCGCTGACGGCACGAGCATTCAACGCATGACAGCGGAGGACTTCGCTTACTATACGCACGAGTTTCCCAGTTTGTATTTCAGTCTTGGCATCGCGAAAGACGGTGTCGGCGACGCGGGTATTCACACGGAGCAATTTCAGATTCACCCCGAGGCATTGGAAGTCGGCACCGATTTTCTGATTCGGTTGGCGCGTTGGAGCACGCGCAAGTGACATGAGCGACTTTACGCCCTTCCCCGAGACACGCTGGACGGCGCTGCGCGCGTTGAAGAGCGATGACAACGCCACGCGGCAGTTGGGTTGGGACGTGGTAGCACGGCTCTATTGGCATCCGGTGGTGAGCTATGTTTGCGTGAAATGGAATCTGAGCGAGCACGACGCGCAGGACACGGCACAGAACTTCTTCACTTTTGCATTGGAACGCGACACGCTGGCGAAGTATGAACCGGGCAAGGCGCGTTTCCGCAGTTTTCTACGAGTTTGTCTCGATCGGTTTTTGATCAACGAACACCACGCGCGCTCCGCGCAGAAGCGCGGCGGCGGAAGGGTCGAATCCATCGAAACCGCGGGAGCCGATGGCACACCGCTCGATCCGGTCGATCCGGAGAAGCTTGATGATCTGTTCGAGCGCGAATGGCGGCGCAGTCTATTTGAGGCCGCAGTGAGCGAGGTTGAGACGAGTTGCGCGACGGATACTCAGAAGCTTCAGTTTGCGCTTTTTCGCCGCTATGACATTGACCGTGGCAGCGATGACAGGCTCACTTATGACGATCTCGCACGCGAGTTCAATCTCAGCGTAACGTCCGTTACGAACCACCTTCACGCCGTGCGCACACGCGTGCGCTTGGCTCTATTGGAACAGTTACGAGCCATCACCGCCAGTGAGCAGGAATTTCTGGAAGAGTCACAGGCGCTGTTCGGCGCGAGGCCTGCGCAGAGATGAGACTTGGTGACGATGCACTCTTGCGGCTGACCACCGCATTGGACGAGCCTGATCTGTCGGGCACGCGTTACCGTCTCATTGGCCCGCTCGGTCAGGGTGGGATGGGCAATGTGTACGTTGCGGAAGACACGGTGTTGCTGCGCAACGTAGCCTTGAAAGTCTTGCGTGTGCAAGATTCCACAGGGGAATTGGCGGCGCGGCTGGAAAGCGAAGCACGGGTCGCTGCGGCGCTCGAACATCCGGGAATTATTCCGATACATGATCTCGGCATCTTGCCTGATGGCCGCGTGTTCTATGTCAGCAAGTTGGTGCAGGGCATTCGACTCGATGAGTATGCCGCGCGCACGGAATCGCTTGCGGACAAATTGCGCGTTTTTATCAAGATCTGTGAAGCCGTGGCCTATGCGCATAGCCGCAAAGTACTGCACCGCGATTTGAAGCCTGCGAATATTATGGTTGGTGAGTTCGGCGAAGTGTTGATTCTGGATTGGGGCACGGCGCGTGAACAACAAGCCGATGCATCTCATACCGCAGGACACGGCACGCACGGCTACATGCCGCCGGAACAGGAACGCGGTGAGGCGCTGGATGCTCGCGCAGACATTTTTGCGTTGGGGGCGACCTTGCGTGAATTTGTGACGCTGCGCAGTATGCCCAAGCCGCTCGCCTCAATCATCACCAAGGCTATGCACCACGACAAGTCCGGCCGCTACGATTCCGCGCTGGCGTTGTCTGACGACGTCGCGCGATTTATTGATGGAGAACCGGTCGCTGCCCACCGCGAGACGCCTCTCGAAATGCTGGTGCGGCAGGTCAACAAACACCGGTTTATCCTGATTATCCTCTTGACATACATGCTGATACGCCTTATTTTCTTTCTCGCGCTCAAACGCTAAAGGGAATCGAAATTCTCCTGTATCTTTACTCGGAAGCACAAGAAATCAGGCAACAAAACGGAGGTCGGCATGTCTAAACCGGTGTTGGGGATCATTCTCGGGGTTATTCTCGGAGCTTTCGATGGATTGACCGCGTGGTTTACGCCGGAAACACGCGATATGCTCACGGGCATTGTGATGGGTTCGTCGGTCAAAGGCTTGCTGGCCGGACTGATTATCGGGTTCTATTCACGCAAGGTCAGTGATCTGATGAAGGGCGTGATTTTCGGTGGCATCATCGGACTCGCGCTGGCGTTTATCATTGCGGCGATGCCGAATGAGCAGGGTGGACATTACTGGCTGGAAATCATGATACCGGGAACGATTGTCGGATTGATTCTCGGATGGGCAACACAGAAATACGGAAAACCTGCGACGGCGCGATAAACGGCACGACTAACGAAAGAGGAGTACACGATGGGCATGCCGATTGTACATTTCGAGATTTGCGGCGGTGAGGGTGACCAGCTGCAGAAGTTTTACAGCAATTTGTTCGGCTGGAAGATTGATGCCAACAATCCCGTGCAGTACGGATTGGTGGCGGCGGAAGAGAAGAGCATCGGCGGCGGCATCAGTGCCGCGCAGCCGGGCTGCAAGTCTTACGTGACGGTTTACGCGGCGGTGGAGGCGATTGACCCGGTGCTCGCGCAGGTGGAGAAGCTGGGCGGCAAGATCGCGATGCCGCGCACGGTGATACCGGGGATGGTCATCATGGCGCAGTTCATTGACCCGAGCGGGAATCTGATTGGATTGGTCGAGAACGAGATGCCGCCGGCTTAAGGCGCAAAAGTCATCGGCCTGATAACGCATCTGGCCCGGCACATCGAGTGCCGGGCCATTTTCTTGGCAAAACGCTGCAAAGGGCCAAAATCTGCGCACCAAGTTCACAATTTTCAGCGTTTCTGCCCCATGACGCACGTGTTCGCAAGAGCCGCCGGTTAGGAGTTGCGAAGGGCGAAAGAGGATATTATCTTATGGGTCTGAGGAGCACTTGAAAAACCGGGCAAAATTCATCGAGACTGAGCGGGGGCAGGCCTGATGCGGCAGTGGCTTGTCTTTATCTTTTTGGGCTGTTTGGCCTGGGGCACGTCGTTCTTGTGGATCAAGTACGCTTTGCGCGAAATTGGTCCGATGACGATGGTGGCTTGGCGCTTGATCTTTGGCGCTTCTGTAACGTGGCTGATCATCAAATGGAAGCGTTTTGATTTGACGTGGTCGGGCCTCACGTTTTGGCTGCCGTTTGTGTTGGGGATTACAAGCGTTGCGATTCCGATTAGCCTAATCGGTTTTGCGGAAACGCGCATTGACTCGGGATTGGCCGGCGTGTTGAACGCGACGATGCCGCTGTGGACGATGGTGCTCGCGCACTACTTTTTGCATGACGAGCGTTTCACGCTGCCAAAAGTCGCGGGGCTGCTGTCGGGTATCGCGGGTATTTATGTGCTGATGAATCCGAATTTCGGCGCGCACAACGATTTGCTCGGGCAGGGCGCGATGATTACAGCGACGTTTCTGTATGCATCGAGCACCGTGACGCAGCGCAAGTATCTGCGCGGGCTGCATCCCCTGCAAACGGGCTTGCCGATGATGCTGGGCGGCTTGATCTTCATCATGACATCAGCGCTGTTATTTGAAGACAAGTTCGTGCCGCAGGAACCGTTGACATGGCTGGCATGCGGTTGGATGGGCGTAATGGGCATGGCGCTCTCGACGGTGGCGTGGTTCTATCTGCTTAATCAGTGGGGCGCGATTCGCACGTCTTTGACCACGTTTCTGTTTCCACCGACGGCGGTGCTGTTGGGAGTGGTCTTTCTCGATGAACCGCTGCATTGGGATATTCTGGTGGGTGGCGGATTGATCATTGCTGGAATCGCGCTGGTGAATTTGCGGAAGAGTTGACTTTTGACTTCATACTTCATATATCATATTTGACGGAGACTTTACGATGAAACGAACCTTATTGCTTCTGGCCGTTTTGACGCTGGGGTTGTGTGCGAACGGTTTCGCGCAGATATCGCACGGCGGATCGCCGGTAAGCTTGAACAGCGCGCTGACATCTGTGCAATCTCTTTCGCTTCCAGCGGTGGATCATGCTGCGCTGCTGGCGGAAGACGCACAAGAGAGCAAGGATGTGCCGCTGCGCTTCGGCTATCCGCATGATGTGAACTACAATTTGAATAACAGCGGTACGTGGGAAGATACGAAGGACGGCCGCGTGTGGCGTTTGCGCATCGAGTCGCGCGGCGCGTATTCGCTGAATCTTGTCTTTGATCAGTTCGACTTGCCCGTGGGCGGTCAGCTGTTCGTGTATAACGACAATCATCAATACATGATTGGTTCGTTCACAGAGGCCAACGAGAATCCCGACGGTCGTTTCGCCACACAGCCTGTTCCCGGCGACGCGATTACGCTGGAATATGTTGAGCCGTATGAAGCGCGGGGATTTGGTGTGATTTCGGTGATGAGCGTGGTGCACGCCTACCGCAATCTGTTCGGCTACGGCGAAGACAATCCGCTCGACAACTTCGGCGACAGCGGCACATGCAACAACAATGTGAATTGTCCTGAAGGCGCGAACTGGCAGAATGAAAAGCGCGGCGTGGTGATGGTCTTGACTTCGGGCAACAGCCGCTATTGCTCGGGCTCGCTGATTAACAGCACCGCCAACGATGCGACGCCGTTCATTTTGACGGCGAACCACTGCACTCCGGCGACGAATGATATCTTCATGTTCAACTACGAGAGTCCGGGTTGCCCGAACGTGAACGGCCCGACGAACCAGACGGTGCAGGGCTGCCAGTTGCTGTTCAACAGCAGCGCGTCGGATGTTTTTCTTGTGCGTTTGAACAGCAGCGTGCCTTTGACCTACAATCCGTATTTCAGCGGCTGGAATGCCAACGACGCGGCTTCAACGAGTTCCGTGTGCATTCATCATCCGAGCGGCGACATCAAGAAGATTACGTTTGACAACAACGCGCCGGTGTCGAGCACTTGGTCGGGCACGCCGGCCAATTCGCATTGGCGTATTCTGGCGTGGGATGACGGCACGACGGAGCCCGGCTCTTCGGGTTCGCCGCTGTTCGACCAGAATCACCGCATCACGGGCCAATTGCACGGCGGCACGGCGAGTTGCTCGAACAACATTGACGACTACTTCGGGAAGTTTTCACTTTCGATGACGAATGGATTGCGCACGCATCTCGATCCGGGCGCGAGCGGTGTGATGACGCTGGATGGATTCGATCCGCAGGCGGGCGGCTTCGTGCGCGGCACGGTGACGGACAACGTGACGTCGCTGCCGTTGGCCGGTGTGACGTTGAGCCAGATTGGCGGCTCGCGGACGACGACGACCGACGCGAGCGGCAACTACTTCATGCCGCTGCCGGATGGTTTCACGTATGATTTCGCGTTCAGCAAGTTCGCGTATCTGTCGGATACCGTCACCGGCATCGTGATTGTGGAAGGTGACACAGTGGTTGCGGATGTCAGCATGACGCCGCTGCCGATTATCACGGTGCTGAATGAAGACTTTGAAGACGGTGCTGCCGATTGGACGCACAGCAGCGCGGGCGGCTCGTGGGTGGACGATTGGCACATCTCAACCGAGCGTGCGCGCTCGACGACGCACAGCTACAAGTGCGGTTCGAGCACGACGGGACAGTACCGCGCGTTCAATGATGCGCGTTTGCTGTCGCCGGTGATGAACAACGTTCCCGACGGCGCGCAGTTGAGTTTCTGGATGCAGATGGAAGGCGAGACCTCGACGGCCTATCCGGATTCGGCGTATGACGGCGGCATTATCGAAGTGTCGGTGGATGGCGGCGCGTTTACAGAAGTGACTCCGACGCCGGGTTATACGAACACGTTCCGTATTTTGACGAGCGGCGGCGTGCCGGTGCAAGGCCCCATGCCGGGTTTGCCGTGCTTCGCGACGAATCAGACGACGTGGACGCAATACTCGCTCGATCTGTCGTCTTATGCTGGCTCGAATTTGCAACTGCGCTTCCGTTTCGGTTCGGACAACAGCGTGCAGCGCGAAGGCTGGTATATTGACGACGTGTTGGTGCAGGCGGTCGGAACGGCGACGCTTCCCGTGCCGCAGAATCTGACGATCTTTGTGGACTGTGAAGATGTGGTCTTGCGTTGGAGCGCGGACAGCAATCCGCTCTACCGCGTCTATTCATCGCTCGACGTCGCGAATCCGCTGCAAATTCTCGAAGGCGAAACGGATCAGAGCACTTTTACAATCGTCGGCGGCGCGAGCACGGACGACATGCGCTTCTATGTTGTGGTTGGGTATCAGCCGTAGTTTGGAAGAGAGATATTGACAAAAAGAGCGCGGCGGCCTGTTGGGGCCGCCGCGATACAAATAAGAAGGTCGAGCGCATTGCTCGACCTTTCTTGTTCTAACCCGCAACACTACTTATGGGTAGTAGGAAAAGACTTGAAAAGTCTCATAGACGAGACCCGGCTCAAAAGAGAATATCGCTGTGGTGCCAAGCACAGAGATGAGATCATCGCAAACGGTGCTTCCGGGCAATCTTTTTCGACAAACAAGATACCAATTTGTGGCAAGGGTATGATTCCAGGACAACTGAAAGTGGCTCATATCCTCGGCAAGAGTTACTGTGAGATTCTGCGGCGCTGAGGTCGGCCTGTAGATGAAGATGTTGCCGGTGTGGTAGCCGTTCTCCATCTCATAGAGCACTATTTCACCCGTGCCGTCGAAGTGTGTTAGAACTGTTCTCTCATCGCCGTCCAACGCTTGCGTTGAATCTTCGTCCAGGGTTTCGGGTTCGATGCCGTGATATGAAGAGAAATCCTTACACCAGAGCAACTCCGCGGCGCGTGGTGCGAGACGTATTGAAGTTGTAGCCCAGAAGCCCGTCATTGTATCAACAACGGATAGAGTGGTGAGGTCAACGACTTGATTGTCGGAAACGAAACTCCGGCCGCCAAACGCGCTTTCCATCGCTATCGGTCGTTGCCTTATGCATGGAAAGTTACAAATTCGAGTCGAGCGCAAGGAGTCAATAGAATCAGCATACAGCCCGGCCGTTACTCGGCCATAGTCCTCTCCGTATTCCGTGTAGCCGATCAAGACGTCAAGAAGTGCCAGGTCACCGTCTGAGTTCGGGAAAATATCAAACATTCCCGCCACGCCTCGCACTGCAACAGTGTCTTCAGAGATTCGAAAGATTGTCGTCCCGAAGGTAGTCTCGACGCGATCTGTTCCTGGTCCTTCAAAATCACTGACTCTGCGGTTTTGAAGATAAACGCGTGTTGAAAAGGCAGGTGGCGGAGGCCAGCTCTCAATCCACAAAGACTCGCCGTGCCAATTCCACCCGTCGCTATCGCTATAGTGGCCACTGTAATCGTAATTATAGTAAAGCAGCTCCTGCGCAGCAAGGTCATATATGAGAAGAAAACCGTAGAATAAGTGATCGCTCCATTCCCAATCCGAAACTTCCGCGGAAAGTGACAGAATCGGTGCATCCGGTCGTTCGGCGAGCCGGTGTATGTGCATAGCTTGATAGGTCGGACCGGACCAACCCGTAGAGTCAAAAAGCGACTGTGGAATCACAAAATGCTGCAGCGAATCTCCGATCCTCGGGACGTAATAGACAGTGTCATTTCTGATATATGCGTAACCGAAGGATTCTTCGTCCATCCAGTGCTGCACATCCCAAAGGCTCACGTTTTCCGGCAGATCAAACTCCGCCACCAATTCAAGTGGAATAATCGCCTGCGAGGGAGTAGCCTGGCATAGAATAATAAGTAACAAAATGACGCGTGGCATCGTGGCCTCCGCTGAGGTGGCATGTTCAAGATCAAGTTACGCTCAGGGCTGACGAAACGCAAGAGCTTCGGCTTCCGCATTCAACATTGGGCCACCAGAACACCGTCACAAACAGCTATTGCCGAGTTCTCGTCGCAAACTCATTAATTACAACACTTCGACAATTTTCATAGACCCGCGAAAATCCTTGACAAGGCGGGAGTGTGTGAGCTATATTAGTAGTGACAATTCCACGACAGGGAGGTCACGGGAGTGAAGCTGGCCGAAGTACTGTTCGAGAAGGGGACGCGGGTCCATTCCGTCTACGAAACCGATCCGGTCTTGTCGGCGGTGGAGCAGTTGGTGTCGCACAATATTGGTGCGTTGGCGATACTGGATGCGGACGATCAGTTGGTGGGGATTTTCTCCGAGCGCGATATTCTCCGTTTGGTGTCGCGCAACGCTGGAGAGTTGGTGAAGCTGAAGGTCGGTGAGTTCATGACGCGCAATGTCGTCACGGGCACGCCTGAGGATTCGGTTGAAGAGTCCATGGCCAAGATGACGGCGCACCGGATTCGGCACTTGCCGATTCTGAATTCTGTGGGCCTGGTGGGAATGATTTCGATTGGCGATTTGGTGAAAGCGCGGTTGGAAGAGACCGAGTATCACAAGCAACAGATGGAGAACCTGGTCCTGGGAAGATATCCGGCGTAAGCAGACGCGGGATCGCGCGACCAGAACAAGAAAACGCCCGGCGATTGCCGGGCGTTTTGTATTCGGGGGGCTTGATGCCCTAAGCGTCGCTGCCGAGTTTGGCGCGCTTAATCAGCGCACGATACTTACTCTCGTTGGCACCGATGGTCTTCTTGGGGCCGGTGAGCTTCAAGAAGAAATTACCGGCGGGAGTTTCCAACACCGAGGCGATCATGCGGTAATCGGCTTGCTCGGTAGAGGGGCCGGTGCCCATCGTGGAAGCGAGCAGTGTTCCAGTGATGTCAGTCGTAATCACCAGAACGCCATTGTCGAGTCTCATGGTGTCGGTTTTGGCAACAGACGCGCCGGGTTCACCGTGCGGCCCCTTCATCTGGCCCTGCCAGCGCTCGAGGTTGGCCATCGAGCTGCCACCCGTGCCGGGGAAGTGGAAAACGGCGAGTTCTCCGTCGGCATTGTCACCGCTTTCGCGCGCCAGCGAGGCCTGCGCGAGGCGCATGTTTGAGGAAGGTTGCACCTTCGACCAGCCCTGCGGCAGTTCCGCCATCAGGGAATTAACATCCAGTCCGGCGCCGGTATTCGCATGCGGATTGGCCGGACGGTCGCCCATCGGGTTGCTATCCATCTTGCGTTCGCCCATACCCTGCTCAGAGGGCGATTTTTCCGCCTTTTTTTGCGGTTTCTCCGGAACACATCCCAGCATCCACGCGGCGCAACATAACGCCAGCAAAATTCTAAACATAAAAAGCCCTCGTTCAAGTTGGAACGAGGGCTAAGTTACATCTTTTCCGCCAGAATCGCAAGCAATGTCAGAGTTTGCTGATGATTCCCTGCGCAATTTGGTCGAGCGGGAGGATGGAATCCACGCCTCCGCGGGCGATAGCCTCCTTGGGCATGCCGAACACAACGCAGGAACGCTCGTCCTGAGCAACGGTTTTCGCACCGGCCTGCTTCATTTCGAGCAGCCCGTCCGCGCCGTCTGCGCCCATTCCAGTGAGAATCGCTCCGACGGCGTTTTTTCCGGCGACACGCGCAACGGATTTGAACAACACATCTACTGCGGGCCGCTGATGGTGTACCCGCGGGCCGTCTTTGACGGCGACGGAATACACCGCGCCGCTGCGTTCAAGCAGCATGTGTTTGTTGCCCGGCGCAATCAGCGCCAAGCCGGAACGCAGCGTATCACGATCCTGCGCTTCACGCACTTCGACAGCACAGAGACTGTTGAGGCGATCCGCGAAGGCTTTGGTGAATTTCTCAGGCATGTGCTGCACGATGACAGTCGGCGGCGCATTCACGGGAAAACGCTGAAGCACATCGCGCAGCGCTTCGGTGCCACCGGTCGAAGCGCCGATAGCGATAATCTTAAGCGTCGTCGCCTTCAGCGACTCCATGGGTTTCACGGGAACGCTGCCTGCGTCGGCTTGCGTTCTGATCCGCGCGCGGGCGGCCGATTTTACGCGGGTGATCAGTTCCCGCGAGAGTTCGCCGATGGAGTAAGCTTCACCCGGTTTGCAGAGCACATCTACTGCGCCGAGCGCCAACGCATCCACGGCCATTTCACTGCCTTTGGGAGTCAGCGATGAGACCACGATAACGGGCATTGGTTTATGCTTCATCAGCTTGCGCAGGAACGATAATCCGTCCATACGCGGCATTTCGATATCGAGCGTAATGACGTCGGGGGCGAGCGAGAGAATTTTATCGCGCGCGACGTAGGGATCGGGCGCGGAACCGACCACTTGAATTTCGGGATCACGCGCGAGTTCTTCCGTCAGGACACGCCTGACCAGCGCGGAGTCATCTACGACAAGGACTTTAACCATGATTTCGACTCAGCAGTTGCAGCGGTCTTGAATTTCGAATAGCACTTCTGCCAATGTGTCTTCGACATTGAACGCGAGTTTGTAAATATCTTGTGCAGAGGGCGGCGGCAGATCGCTGCCTCCCAGTACTTCCGGCGGACTCAGGTCAAACACGGGCTCCGCTCCGAAATACTCGGTCAACAAATTACCGCAGACCATGTTGAGCATTTCTTTCAGGACATCCGTGCGGCGCTGGGCCTGCTCGGTCGCGTCCTCGCTCGGTTCGAGCAGATTATTGGCGATGGTGTCGAGCATTTCTGATGATACGCGCATGGAGACTCGCCCGGCGGCTGCGCCGCGGAATGTCATGGTCGCCGCCTGATCGGGCTCAACCAGCTCGTCTTCGGAATGGAGCGGTGCAACCGACAGGAACGCAGAGGTCTCAAAGACTCTGCTGGCGGCTTCGAGAATTGCTTGCTCGGAATTAGCGGACATTATTCTGTGCTCCCAGAAGTTGCTGCATCATGGCCGAGACTTCTTCCGGCGCGAAGGGTTTGCGGATGTAGCCCTGCACACCGCTGCGGCGGAGTTCTTCCATGCGGGTTTCGCTGCCTTCGGTCGAGACAATGACGACCGGCAAGTCGCGCCACTCGGGGCTGTTTTGCAGCGTTTGCACGAACTGCAATCCGTCCATGACGGGCATGTTAATGTCGCAGAACACGATGTCCGGCCAGAAATTATTCAGCGCGTCGAGCGCGGCTTTGCCGTGCTCGGCCATGCGGATTTCATTGATTTCCACTCCGCACATGCGCACGGTGCGTTCCATGACGGTCCGGGTAAGGGCTGAATCGTCAACGATGAGTATGTTGTACGCCACTGTGAACGTCCTCAAATAGTTCCAATGTACGGGGTAATTCCATCATGGTTTGCGCGCACAGCGCTTCGAGCGCATGCGCATTTAGTCCGAGCGCTTCCACGGAGTCCGTGTCCACGTGCATGTTCATACCTTCCACGCCGAGTCCGGTGCCGATGGTTTTGGCAATGGCGTTGGCGATGTGGACGGCATCCAGCGCGGGGCTGGCGATATTTTCGCGGCGCGGCAGATGATGCCACGTGATGCAATTGGCCAATTCCTCGGGGAAGTTCCAGCGGCGCGCGACGAGTCCGCCGACTTGCGCGTGGTCAAAGCCCAGCACTTGCCGTTCAGCGCGCACGTAGGTCATGCCATCGGTGACGGCGGCTTTTATTTCACGGCGCGAATCTTCGTCGAGGTGGCGCGCGATGATGAGCTTGCCGAGATCATGCAGCAATGCCGCAGTGAATGCGAGCGGCGGGATCGAGACGCGTGCATAGCGGGGCAGCAGTGAGGCTGCGGTTGCCGCCGCGATCGAGTGCTGCCAGAGTTCGAGTTCTTCGAGTTCATAAGCAGGAAGCGGTTTGAGATAACGTGGTCCGACTTCGCGTCCGACGGCGTCTTGCAAAATTCGCCCGGCGCCGATCTTCTGAATCGCTTCGCGCACAGTATTGACGCGCACGGGCGAGGCGAAATAGGCGGAGTTGGCGAGCTTCAAGCAATTGGCGGTCAGGGCCGGGTCGTATTCAATGACGTTGCAGATTTCTTCAAGGCTCGAATTTTCGTTTCCGACGATACTCGCGAGGCGCGGCACCGATGGCGAAACGGGCTGGAGATGTTCAATGTCCAGCGAGATTGCGGCAATGGAAATCATATTTCCACCTCCTGGCCCGCATTGGTAAACCAGGTGCGGCCCGTGGTCAAATCAAGATACAGCGTGCGCGAGATCGTGCCGCCGACGTGTTCGCCTTTGCACAAAATTCCTTCTTTCCAGAAGATTTTGCGCATCGCCGTGTAATTGCGTTTGCCGATCGCGAAGAAATCCTTGTGATCCACGAATTGCGCTCCGCCCGCGACTTTGACAATCAGCCGCTGTTTAGATGCGCCTTTGCTGTAGAGTTCCTTCAGAAACAACGGAATTCCGGTATCGGCGAACATGTAGGGATTTCCATCCGCACGCGAAGGGTTGACGGTTGAGTCGGGAAGCATAAAATGCAGCATACCGCCAACATTCGTAGCGGGGTCAAAAGCTGCGATTCCGATGCAGGAACCGAGCGCGTGCGTGACAATGGAATTGCCCACACCTGCCCCGATCTTCATGTCGGCGACTCCGACAATCAGCCGTGCCGCCTGTTTAGTTGCTGTTAAGCTCACTGTTTCTCGTAAATCGTTGGTCTGAGGTAGCGGTAGTCGTGTTGTATTCCGGCGAGGCTTTCCGAGTGCCCGACGAACAGGCAGCCGCCTTCCCGCAGCAGTCCGTGAAATCGCGCGACGAGTTTCGCCTGCGTCGGTTTATCGAAGTAGATCATTACGTTGCGGCAGAAGATGATGTCGAACGGGCCTTTCATCGGCCACTGCTCCATCAGGTTCAAGCGCGCGAAGGTGATCATGCCGCGGACGTTGGGGTCAATCGAGAATATCTCGCCGTCTGCGTCTGCGCGTTCTTTCTTGACGAATTTGTTGCGAAGATCCGGCGGCAGGTTCTTGATGCGTTCAGCGCCGTAGTGCGCGCGCTTGGCGATACCCAGCACGCGCGTCGAAAGATCGGTCGCAAGAATCTTCAGTTTCGTTTGCCGGGGGTTCTGCATATTTCCGAGGATGCACATCGCCAAACTGTACGGCTCTTCGCCCGTCGAACAGCCCGCTGACCAGACGCGGATTTCGCCGGGACGCTTGGATTCGATTTTGGGCAGCAGCGTGTTGGCGAGATAGTCGAAGTGGTCAGATTCGCGCCAAAAGCTTGTAAGGTTGGTCGTCAGCGCGTCAAGCATCAACACAAGTTCTTCCTGCGTCTTGTCTTCGCGGACGACGTCCAAGTATTGATCGAGCGTGTTCAGTCCAAGCGTGCGCAGCCGTTTGGCGAGTCTCGCGCTGACCAGCTCACGCTTGCCGTCGGTGAGATTGATGCCCGCGAGCGACTTGACAAGCTCCGACGCTTTGCGGAATTCGGCATCGCTGATTTTCAGCGTCGGAGCGACGGGCAATGGTGTCCCGTGGTGCTGTTTCATGCGACGATCTCGCTTTCCAGAGCGGGCGAAGTTTGCTGTGAAAGTTTCATTAATCCGTCTATGTCCAAAATCAAGCTGATGCGGCCGTCACCGAGAATAGCGCAGCCGGCAACACCGGGCATGCCGTCGAACATTGCGCCCAGCGATTTGATGACAACCTGCTGTTGCCCCAGGAGCGCGTCGGCCATAATGGCGACGCGGTTGGACTTCGCTTCAGCGACAACGAGAATGCTGTCAGTGATCTCGCGTTTGGAATCCGTAATCTCAAACGTGCTGTGCAAGCGGCAAACGGGCAGCAGTGCGCCGCGCAGCTTAACCAATTCGCCGCGGCCGTGCACCGTGACAACGTCCTTTTGCAACGGCCTGAGTGATTCCGTAATCGCGACGGTTGGAATGATGAAGCGCTGCGATCCGGCGCTGATGACCATACCGTCTATGATGGCGAGCGTCAGCGGCAAACGCACGCGGAAGATGGAGCCTTTGCCCGGTGTTGAATCAATTTCGACCGAGCCACGCAATTTTTCTATATTTGTGCGCACGACATCCATGCCGACGCCGCGTCCCGAAACGTCGGTGACTTTATCGGCAGTCGAGAAGCCGGGCAGGAAGATCAATTTGTAGATTTCGCGGTCGGTCAACTGCGCACTCGGGTCAACGATGCCGCGCTCGATGGCTTTGGACAAAATCTTGTCGCGATTCAATCCCTTGCCGTCGTCGCGCAGTGTGATAACCACTGATCCGCCTTCGTGTTCAGCGGACAAATGCACGGTGCCGTGGCGCGGCTTGCCGATGGCCACGCGGTCTTCAGCGGGTTCAACGCCATGATCCACGGCATTGCGTACCATGTGAACGAGCGGATCGGCGATGGCTTCCACCATGTTGCGGTCGAGTTCGGTGTCCTCGCCGGACATTTCAAATTCAACGTTCTTGTTTGACTTGCGGGCCACGTCACGTACGAGCCGCGCCATCTTTTGGAACGTCGGCTTGACCGACACCATACGCATCGAAAGCGCGAGTTCCTGCAAACTGCGCGTAATCTTGGCGAGCTGTGCGACGTTTTGAATGAGCTTGCGGTTGTTGGAGTGCGAAATGTCCGGGTCTTGACTGACCATCGCCTGCGCAATCACCAACTCGCCGACCATATTAATCAGCGAGTCAAGGCGCGACATATTGACTTTGACTGTCGCATCGGTTACGGTGGCTGCGGCGGCGGCAGACGCGGGAGCGTCAGCTTTTCGTTCAGTGGTGCTCGCGGCAGCGGCCGGACTGCCCTCGTCCGTTTCGACGGCAGCTTCTTCGGCGACTTCCTCAACAACGTCTTCCGTCTCGGTACGCGAACTGATCACGCCGCCGGACTTATGAAACGCTTCACTGACTTCTGCCGGATGTTCAAGACGGTAGAGCAGCGCCGCATAGTTCGCGGGAATCGGATAAGAACCTTCAGCAACTGCGGCGGGCAATGATTGAATCATGCGCCGCAATAAGTCTGTTGACTCAAAAGCCAAATCCACAAACGGGCCTTCGAGCGCCAACGTGCCTTTGCGCACGCGGTCGAGCAGATTCTCGGCCTTGTGCGCGAGTTCGGTGATATAATTGACGCCGACGAAACTGGCGACACCCTTAACCGTATGGAACGCGCGGAAAACGTTGTTCACAGAATCCAGATCATCGGGCGCGGACTCAAGATTCATCAAGCCCTGCTCGATGGTCGTAAAATGCTCTTCGGCTTCATTGCGGAATTCGCCGACGAGATCCGTATCAACACCCGACGGAATGACGAAGTTGTTGCCTTCCGTGCCGCTCAAGTGCGCGCGGCGCTGTTCAAAGGGAATGTCATTGACAGGGGCTGCGGGAACGGCAACAGGTTCGGGCTCAACTGCGGGCGCAGGCGGCGTTACGGGCGCAGCAGCGATAGGATCCGGCGCGGCAGGCTGCTCGGAATCTTTGCGGTTCAGCGAATCGAGAATAGGCTGCGCGTCAAACTGGACGGGATTGCCGCTGCGCAGTGCGCCAAAGCATACGCCCAGCGCATCCTTCAGATCGAGCAGCGCGTCTGTGACTTGCTGATAGCGCTCGGCGGGAATCTCATCGAGCGCATCTTCAATCTTATGCAGCTCGCGCGCCAGCACTTCGATGCCGATAATACCGGCTTCGCCTTTCCATGTATGCACCTGTCTCCGCAGCGCGCGCAGGCAGTCATCGCCTTGCGCGACAAGATTCATGGCCGCTTCTTCGAAGTCTTCCAGCACAGAACCTTGCGTTGACAGGTACTCCATGACGAGGTCTTGCGTGACCGACGATGCCGATTGACTTTCGCTGCGCTCCAACTGCGTGAGCGCGTTCAGCAGCGCTTGCAGATCATTGGCCGTGGCCTTCTTGGTGGAAACCTTTTTGGCCAACTTGGCGGCTGCGGCGGCACTCTCGCGTAGTTCGGCGCTTATTCCCGATGATTTGGCGTAATCATCGAGCATCGTTGCGAGCTTCTTGGCTTCGGCATCACCCGGCGCCAGCAGCATCGCAGTTTCAGCAATCAAAGTAAGAGCGTTCATGAGATGTTTCTATTCAACTCTTGGGCAAAGTTCTGATTAAGGCAGTGTCGTCATCAGCGCGCGGTCAATCTCGCCTCTCATTTCGGAGAGAATATCCTGACACGTCGTGCGGTATTTGGTCTTCGCGGCGTCGCCCAGCGCCGCGGCCAATCTGGACAGCGCCGGAATCCCGGCCAATTCACCCGTGTTGCGCAAATTGTGACTAAGTCGCGCCGCCACGGCATACAGTTCATCTTCAGGCAGCGTCTGTGCGCGCCGCAGTTCCGGAATAATCTCGTCGGCCAATTCGCGGACTGAAATGCTTGGCGATGAACCGGCAATCAAGCCGCGAATTTTCTCCGAAATGGTCGAGATTCCATACGGCTTGCTGAGCGTGTCATGTGCGCCCATGGACTTCAGCTCAGATGTTATCTCTTCATCCAGCTCCTCGGCGATGGCCAGAAGCTTGATCCGGTTCTTTGCCAAGATTGCGGCGGAGCGGCGCATCACTTCCGTGCCGTCCAGTCCGCTGATCACAATATCCAGTACGACCACGCGCGGTTCGCGTGAAATTTCGTGCAAGGCTTGGTAGCCGTCCGACACGACCTTGCAGCTGAGGCCCGAAGATTCAAGCGCGGTCGCTACTACTTGCGCGGTCGCTTCGTCGGACAGCGCCAACAGGCATTCATAATCGGCGCGCGTCTGCATGACTGCGCTCGGATCGGAGAAGTAGCCGCCGATATAGGCGATCAAATCCTCTGCGGACAACGGTTTGTGAAAGACCCTCAAAGCACCCAACTTGCGGACGGCGCGCAGCTTCTGCGGATCGCGGTCGCTGGTAATCACGATCGTTGGCACGGCCTGACTGCTGCTGTTCAGTGATTGCATCAGATCTACACCCGAGATACCGGGCAGATTCAGATCCAGCAGTAGTAATCCGGGCCGCACACGCCGAACCATTTCATAGGCCATTTCACCTGAACGCACGCTGTGGACGGCGTAGCCGGATTGCACCAGCAGGCGTTCAAGCATCTTGGCGGTAATCGTAAAATCCTCTACGACCATAATTGTTCGGCGGTCGGAGGCAAAGATCGGTTGTGAACTCTCGCTGCCAGCCATGCGTCGCACGGTATCGTGCAAACGCGCGGTGGAGAGCGGCTTAAGCAATATGTCAATCACTCCCACACGCAGGAGCTGCTCGACAAGTGTTTGATTAATCACGGAGCAGACGGCGGCCATCGGCGGCAGGCGCATCTTGCTGTTCGTGCAGTAGCTCGACAGTTCAAGCGCTTCGCGGGCTGACCCTTCACACTGCACGATGATGCCGTCGGGCTGCACATTGCGAATCAGTGACTTAGCGCTGTCCACGTCTTGTGCGTAGATGACGAACGCGCCCGTCTCTTCAATCGTGCGGCCCAGCACCTTGGATTGAATGCCTCCGTCGTCAATCATCAGGATGGACAGCGAGTCAGCCTTGCCGGACGGTGGCGGTATCAATGCGTCGAGCAAGGTTTTGAGTCGCGCGCTGTCAATGGGCTTGTGCAGTACGCTCAAGTCCAGATCCGGCATCACGCTCTTGACCTCATCCGGCGACGCTCCGGTCACGAGAATTACCGGGACGCCCGTGAATTGGGGCAGTGCCGCGAGCTTACTCAGCAAGTCTGCGGCGGTATCGTTTCCAATGAACAAATCGGTGACGAGAACATCAGGCCGCGTGCGCGTTGCTTCGGCCACGGCTTCATTGACGGTTTGCACGGCATTGGTATGCCAGCCCCACTGTTTGACCAGTCGGGACAGCCACAGGGCGTGCAAGCGGTCGTCGTCACATAGCAACAGTTGGCGGCTCATGGGACGGCAAGTCTTGTCTGGTTGGGCGGTAGATTTCGCTTCAGGATTTCCATGTCGGAAAGACCTAAAGCAAACCGTTTGCCAGCTTTGTCAATGAAATCGCTGAATTTAGCATGGCAGACCCGGGTCCGCGAGCTAACTCGTGTTCACAGAAGGCAAGACTGAAGCCACAATTTTGCGTGGGTCAGGCTGGGTGACATGCCCAACTTGCGGACTCGCCCCGAATTGGCTATCTTGAACATTTACTTAACCCTCGGCCTCCCGCTCGGACATCTGCCCCTTTCATGCCTGCGACACCCAAGCGCGTAGCAATCATCATCGTAAATTATAACAGCGCGCCCGAAATTTTGGCGTGCTTACGTTCGCTTGCTCAAAATTCGCGTGCGGACGAGTGCGAGATTATTGTCGCAGACAATGGATCAACAGATAACTCAATTGAGTCAATCGCAGCGCAGCATCCTGAAGTGCGAGTCTTGCTGCTTCACCGCAATTGTGGTTTTGCCTCGGCATGCAATGCCGCGATGCGTGAAATGAGCGGCATGAATGTTCTGTTGCTCAATCCCGACACCGAAGTGAAGTGCGATGCTATTGACGCACTCTTGAACGCAATGGAAACGCATCCGGCCTGGGGCATCGTCGGCGCGAGCATGGTGAAAAGCAATGGCCGGCCGTACCGCGCAGCGCGAAGACTTCCGCAAATCCGGGACTTGGTTTTTTCCACGGTCGGACTGTCTCGGCTGTTTCCCCGTTCGCGCTATTTCAACGGCTACCTCTACGGTGAGAAGTCTATTGACTCGCTCGATGAAGTCGAGCAAATTGAAGGGAGCTGTCTGATGATTTCGGCGCGCGCACGCGTGGCCATTGGCGATCTCGACGAGCGCTTCTTTATTTTCTTTGAGGAAGTGGACTGGTGCAAGCGCGTGCGGGACGCCGGTTTTGAACTGCATGTCGTTCCGTCCGCCGAAGTCGTGCATCACATTTCAACCACCATGAGCCGCCACTACGAAGCTTCGCGTGAGTATCATGCGCGCAGCGCCATGCACTACTTCCTGAAACACCACGGCGAGCAGGGCTACAAAGAGTTGCGCCGGGCGATGGCGCGCGCACTCACATTTCGTGCCGGACTTCTGTCCATTCCCGCATTTCTGAACTTAGGCGGTGCGCGCCGCCGTTTGGCTGGCGCCCTGCGGGAACGGCGCGTCTATCAACGGGGCCTGCCCGGATGAGAGTGCTGCATGTGATGAACGGTCCGATGTGGGGCGGTTCGTATCAAATGGCTTCATTACTCTGTGCCGAGCAGCGCAAGCTCGGCGTGTACGCGCAGCTATGCTATCTCGAAGGCGGGGACTCCAAAGCGCGCGCCATGCAATTGGGCGCTCCTGTCATCGGCTATGATCCTGACACCGTGCACACATCCAAGCTGGCGCGCTGGCGCGATTTGGAACAGGGATATTCCAATATTGTCAGAAGCTTTTCGCCGGATTTAGTTGTCACCCATAATTCGCTCTCGCATCTGCTGACTTCGCGCATCCGCAGCGACGCGTCCGGTTTTCGCTGGATTCCGCACATGCACCAGCCGTGGCGAGCCTTTGCGCACGGGCCGGACGGGCTGCGGCGGCCTTGGTTGAAACACTATCTGAACTACCGCCACGGACTCGGCGATGCTTGGGCAACACGCAAAGCAGACTATATAACAACTGTCTCAGAGTACGTGCGCCGCGAGTACTCCTCGGCGGGAATCTCGCTTGCGCGCCTCGGTGTCGTCTATAATGGTATCGTGTTGAGCGCAGAGCAGTCACAACCGAATCTCAGAAGCGAATGGGGAATACCTGCAACTGCCCGCATCATTGGAAGCCTCGGCTATTTTGCGCCAGCGAAAGGTTTTCAATTTCTTTTGCTTGCTTTCGACCACATCGCACAGCTTCACGATGACGCGCACCTTGTAATTGCCGGGGGCGACATTTCCGGTGACACCCGGTTTCGACACATGCTGCTGACCCTGAAATCAGTGGCTCAATACGGCGACCGCATTCACATATTAGGTGCGCAGGCTTCGGGTGCCGCATTTATGCGCAACATTGATATATGTGCGGTGCCGTCCATCACGGAAGGGTTCTCGCTCGTGCTCGTGGAGGCGATGCAATTCGGCAAGCCGGGCGTGGTGACTTCTGCCGGGGGGTGCCGGGAAGTTTGCCGCCATGAGCAGGAGGGGCTGGTGTTTGAATCGCGCAACATCCAGGACTTGGCATCCAAACTGAATCGTCTGCTGAGTTACAGTGATCTGGCCTCAAGGCTTGGAAAAGCGGGATATACGCGCGCGCATACCGAATTTACGATTGAAAGGAGCGCGCAAAACCACCTGCGGGTTTATGAGGAAATTCTGTCCAAAACGCGAAAGGGATAACTGGAAAGATAGTTGCATCCATACTGGTCGGCGCTGGGTCTGCTCTCATTAATGTAATGGCTGAGAGCTGCCGATACTCCGTTTAGGAGAGCGCTTCTGAGGAGCGCTCCGCAATTCATTGCGGACCTAACGACTGAAACAACATATATAGGGTGAATGCACCCAATAGCCTGTTCAGACCAGGAGGATGTCTTGAAGATCGCAGGAAACGTATTCATAATTTTGACGTGCGTGGTATTGTTGACCGCGCCGTCGGCGCAAGCCGCATCGGACGCCGCGTTGAAGGCTCTGTGGCAGCGCGCGGAGCAGGGCGAATATCTGACTCCAGCGGAGAAGGCCGAACTGTCGCCTTTTGCCCGCGACATGGAACGCCGTAATCATGAGGCCATTGACGCAACCGGCGGCCCCGATGGTTACGGTTATTATTTTGTGGACAATCAGAACGGCGACAGCACGACCTATTCGTGGATCGAACTGCGCGGTGATGATCAGGCGACATGGGTGGACTTCGAAGATGCCGACGACGGCACCGCCTCGATTCCACTGACGTTCTATTTCCCGTTCTACGGCGTGAACCACACGGCGTTGAATGTCTGCACGAACGGCTTCATTACCTTTAATGACGTGCGCAGCGCCGCGTTCAACTCGTGCCTGCCGGCATCGAGTCTGGGCGGCCCCGCGATTGCGATGTTCTGGGATGACCTGCATCTGCATTACGGCGGCAACAACCAGAACGACAACACGGTGGTGTGGCGCGATTTCGGTGACTACATCGTGATTCAATATGATGAAATCGGTCATTACGGCTTCCCGACTCCGCCGAACGACCATTTCACGTTCGAGTGCATTCTCTACTCGAACGGCGGCATCAAGCTGCAGTATCAGACGATGGTCTATGATCAGAATGAGAACTCGCAGACCATCGGTATTCAGCAGAACACCAACGGCACACAGTTGGAATATACGTGCAACAGCGGCTCGCCGCAGAACGGTTATGCCGTGTGGTTCTATCGCGGCGGCTACGGCTCGCTGATGGGCACGGTAACCGCGGGTGGTCAACCGGTCTATCGCGCGACAGTATGGCTCGAGCAAGCCAATCTGTATGCCACCACCGACGGCAACGGAACCTATGTGTTCCCGATTGCTCCAGTCGGCACGTACAGCGTGACCGCGCGCATGTTCGGTTACACGCAGCACGAGCGCACGGTGACCGTGCAAACCAACCAGTGGGCGAACTTCGGCTTTGCGCTGTCGCCCATGCCGGTCGTGAATTTCAGCGCCGACAATGTTGACCTGACGATTCCCGATCGTGACACGGTCTATGCGCATTTGAATGTCACGGACAACGTAGTGATTGAAGATTGCGCCGTGCAGATCGAAAACTTGACGCACACGTATGTCGGCGACTTGATTTTGTGGCTGGAAAGCCCGTGGGGCGAGCGTGTCGAACTCTCGAACCGCAACGGCGGCAGCGGCGACAACATGCAGGAGTGCCAGTTGGATGACATCGCGGGTCAATCCATCGCTAACGGTATCGCGCCGTTCTCGGGCCGCTATTGGCCGGAAAGCGAATTAGCTTCTTTGGCAGGCAATCCTTCGCGCGGCACATGGACTTTGGTCTGTTACGATGCCGCTAATCAGGATCAGGGTGTGTTGCAAGATTGGTCGCTGCATTTCACCGGCGCGCAGGTTCCGGAAGGCCGCGTGTGGGGCTTTGTGCGCACCGAAGACGGCAGCGGAATCCATTCCTGTCATGTCACCTGCTCTGCAGCGGGCCAAAACACCGTTACCGACGCCGAAGGCTTCTGGGAACTCTATCTGCCGGTCGGTTCCTGGAACATCGAGTTTGAAGCGACGGGCTATTGCGGCTACGAAATCGAAGAATACGCAATGGTGGACAACGCCAACGCCCAGCGCAATGTCGTGATGGGCACAGCCGAAGGTCACGCAAGCGTCACACAGATTGTTCAAGAGGTCGCGGGTCAAGGCACATTTACGCAGACGTTCAATCTCGTGAACAGCGGTGATTGCAACTGGAGCTATTCGATTGACGTGCTGGCGGAGAACTGGCTCAGCGTGTCGCCTGAAAGCGGCAATTTGCCATGGGGCGGCAGCGACGAAATCACCGTGACGTTTAACAGCAACGGCTTGGTCGGCGGGCTGTACTACGGTGAGCTGGAAGTGAGTCACAATGGCACGTCGGGGCGCATCACGATTCCGGTGACGCTGGATGTCGCCACGGTAGCGACGCCGACGCCGAGTATGCCGGAAACGTACGCATTGCGCGGCAACTATCCGAATCCGTTTAACGGTCAAACGGAAATTGCCTTTGAATTGCCGACGGCGAGCAACGTCACGATCACCGTGCACAATCTGTTAGGGCAGCAAGTCGCGACGGTCCTGAATGAGACGCGCGCGGCAGGCTATCACAGTGTCAACTGGACCGCGCGCACGACGCAAGGCCAGGAATTGACCACGGGTCTCTACTTCCTTCGCGTGAACATGGGCGGCCGCGATTACGTCAGCAAGATGGTGCTGGCACGCTAACCGCATCGAACAGGATGAAACGAAGAACGGGCCGCCTGTGTTGCGGCCCGTTCGCTTTTCGGGTTGCATCTTCGTTCGAAAGTCTCTATCTTTGTAGCACACACAACAAATCAGTATCTCATGGCCGCCGAACCTTTTCTCTTTCCCTATACAATCCGCCTGCACGACAGCGACGCGGCGGGTATTATCTTCTCCGCCAATCTCTTTCGCATTTGCCATGAAGCCTACGAAAGCATGATGGCCGAACTGGGCTACAGCATCGGCTATCTGTTGCGCTACCGTCCCTTCGGCTTGCCGCTGGTGCACTTGGACGGCGACTTCATGCAGCCGTCACGCGTCGGCGATGATGTGACGATTGAAGCGCGCGTGATCGAAATCAACCGCAGTTCGTTTCGCGTAGAATATGCTCTGCGGACGCCCGACGGCACAGTGTGCGCTCGTGCTGCGACGGTGCATGTTTGCGTGGATGTCAAAACCTACAAGTCCATGCCGTTTCCCGAGGACTTTCGCAAGGCGCTCGACCGCCACTACCTACCCGAGTAGTTTCCGGGCAGTCTCATAGTCCGGTTTGCCGTTCGGCAAGAGCGGCAACTGCGCGACACAGCGCACCGCGCGAGGCAGCTTGTGCCCGGCGAGATTGGAGCGCAGCGCGTCGCGCAATGATTCGAGTGAAATTCTCTGTTTCGTTTCCAGTATCGCCGCTGTGGTAACTCCCCACTCCGTGTCGGCCAGTCCGACACAAAGCGCGTCGTCAACGCCCGGCATCGCGCGCAGCGCCGCTTCGATCTCGTCCAGCGAAATATTTTCGCCGCCCGACACGATGATGCGGTCGCGCCGCCCAACGACAATCAGATTGCCGCGCTCATCCAAGTAGCCGGCATCTTCAGTATGAATCCAGCCCGCGCGAAATGTGCGGGCTGTTTCATTTTCATTTTGCCAGTAGCCCGACGCCGCGCCGCTGCTCTGTACGACGATCCTGCCTGCAACACCTTGCTGCACCGCGCGCGATTCCTCGTCCACGATACGCACTGCGGCATGAGGTAACGACGGCCCGGCGGTGAAGCGCTCTTGTTCGTCACATCCGGGCCGCGCACAAGTGACCATCGAACCCGCTTCGGTCAAGCCATACGTCGGCAGCGCTTGCGGACAGCGTTCGATTAGGTCGCGCGGAATCGGTCCGCCGCCCACGATAACACCGCGCACACTCTTCGGCAGACGATCACCGAGAATGGTTAATACGCGGCGCAACATGGTCGGCACAAGCGAAACAAAAGTCACACCATCCAACAAATTTGCAATCTCCTCTGCGTCCGTGCTCGCCGAGATGCGCACCCGCGCACCCGCTTCGACGCAGCGCAAGACAACTGCCATGCCGCCGACGTGAAAAAACGGCAGACAGGCCAGCCATACATCATCGGCTGAAACACCGAGATGCTGATTGACCGCACGTGCATGCGCTTGCAGCGCTTGCGGTGACAGATGCGCGAGTTTGGGACGGCCCTGCGAACCGGAAGTTGCGATATAGATTCCCGGCGCAAGCTCTCGGCCATCAATCTGCGCATGCAATGCTTCGATTTCGGTCGGTGTCATGCGCGGACTCCATGGCACTGCGGCACAGTTTCCTTGCGCGGCAGCCAGCAAAATTGCGGCGCACTCTGCTGTGTTCGCGCCTTGAAAAATCTGCGTTCCGCTCGCGGTGGTGTGCGCGAGCATGCGCAATTCGGCGGCCGTGTAATCCATCACTCCCATCCGAACTCCCGCGAGATTTCCGGCCGCAGCATCGCCACCAATTCAGACAGCGGCGGAACAACCAACCGACCTCGCACGCACGCTAAACTCGACTGCAACGTGTCTTGTTTCAAGAAGTCCAGCGTGCCCAGACCATGCGCAATGTCGAGCGTGCTCCACTCGTTTGCCAAGTGCGCAAGAAACGCAATGCCGATGCTCGAATCCATCATCGAGGACAGCACAATGGAAATCTCCGATTCACGCATGCACTCAATCAACGCGTTGCGTTCGCCGATGGCACCCAGCCGCGCCGGTTTAACAACGAGTGCCGAAAAGCCAAACACACCCGCATGCGCCAGAATCTCCGTTTCGCTGAACGCCTCGTCGCATGCGAACGCCAAGCCTGTCTCGCGCGACAACTCATGCCACTCGTCGATCGAGCCACCGCAAGGATCCTCCAGCCATTCAATGCACTCAGACTTGATGCCGTCCGCGAATCGTCGCACGCCGTCCATATTCCAAGCGAGATTCGCGTCCAGTCGCAGCGCCAATTCAGGTTGCTCCAACGCGACCGCATTCACGATACGAATATCTTCAGCAAGTTCTCGCGCACCAACCTTGAGCTTAACGGTCTCGTATCCAGCCAGAAACGCTTGACGCGCACTCTCAACGGTCGCGTGAAGATCTCCGGTCGGCAACAGCTTGGCAATGGGGACATGCAAGGTGTCGCTGTCACGTTTCTCCAACGCAAACCGTAAGCAATCCAACCCGAACACCGTGGACGGCGCCGTCGCCAGCATCAGCGACTCGCCGTGGACAATTCGCTCAGCATGCTCGAAATGCTCCGTGCCGAACGCCGGGAGCAGCGCGGACTCTGAAACAAACCGCTTGCCGTTGTATTCGATGGCATGTAAGAATCCGCGCCGCTGCGATAACGCTCCGCGTGCGGTGAGCAAGGGTGTAGCGAACTGAATCGTCGTGGGAATGGAAACGATAGCGCTCACCACACCAACCCCAAGGTCAAGAGTAAACCGAACACCAGCATGTGCCGCGCGGGTTGCGC
>Ga0268298_10000048_pt1 | contig 138123 bp, 105 predicted proteins | sample WWTPWeurt_MetaG_FD_194462 | JGI IMG/M metagenome (GOLD analysis project Ga0268298, IMG submission 194462) | Activated sludge microbial communities from WWTP in Nijmegen, Gelderland, Netherland - WWTP Weurt | ecosystem: Engineered > WWTP > Aerobic digester > Activated sludge | place...
GCGCAAGCAGTGAATGGTCCAGCGTCCCGAGCGCCTCTTGCACCACAGCGGCTCCAATGTCCACCGCATATGTCACAGCGACGGCAAAATCATTTCCATCCGCCACAAAACTGTCGCCCACGCGCAGTGGCATGAGCCGACATTTTGGGCAAACTCCCGCGTCGGACAGGCCGTTGTCTGCTTCCGCCCCCGAATCTTCCGCCTCGCCGTTTCCGTGACCGTATCGAGTGTCGTCATACGCATCGTTGTCGTTGCGGAAAAAATCCCATCCTGCGATGTCGTCCACGTATCCGTTTCGATCGTCGTCCTGACCGTCTGAAAACGACGCAATCAAGTCCTGCGGATCGAGCAATCCGTTCCGATTCCCATCTTGGATGCGCGCATCGCACCGCTTCGAGAAATCCGGCTGCTCGTGACCTTTTGCCGTCGTGTAGTCCTGCACGTTGAACACACCGTCTCCGTTCGCGTCGTGCAGCCGTTTTCCATCGCCTCGGTTTTCCGGTTTTTGGCAAGCGTCTTCCGGTGGGGGCAGCTCTGCTCGGTTCAAAAACCACTTGTTCACCAAATCACGGTTGTCCCAATACGCTCCCGAGTCGAGCACCGCGATGATGACGCGCGGGTCGCCCGGCGTTTTGGCCCACGCTCGGTCGTAATGCCCGCCCATCCCGAGCCGTCGCGTTCGTGCGTCGAGTTTTTTGTACTCCGCCGGAGCAAAACTCCAACTTTGCCACTGGCCCCCGTAACCTGGATCGCTCGGCCAACTCGACGGGTTTGCGTAATCCACCGGACCCTTGCTTTCGTCGGGAGGCCACGCCAGCGCCGCCAACGGAACTGCGATTCCCAAAAGCAGAAGGAAGACACGCAAAACGCGCCCCACAGGTCGCGTTCGACTACAGGTAGGTGTTTGCCGCAACAAGTTCCACATGCCCGCATTTGACAGAACTCACGGACAAAACGCCAGCATCCGTTTCAGCCGTCCCGCTCGCCGCACCATCGGCGTGGCGTGTGATACGGTGCGCGGTCATGGAACCTTTTTCCGGGTTGCGAACCGAAGCGCAAGTGGTGGGTTTTCCGACGACGATCGATCTGCCCAAAGTCCGCATCGTTGTTCTCGAAGGGCCGGACGCCGGAAAGTTTTGCGACAGCGACGACGAGATGTTCGTCCGCGTCGGCACGCGCGAAAACAACCGGCTCGTCTTGTCCGACAAAAGCATCAGCGGCTATCACATCGAAATCGCCGGAACCCAGAACGGCTGGCGACTGCGCGATGTGGGTAGCACCAACGGCACGTTTGTGTCCGGTATGCGCGTGTTCGAGCTGCTGTTGCGTTCGGGAACCGTGATTGCGCTCGGTCGCACCAAATTGCGTTTTGAGGCTCGCCTCGACGAGCCGGTGCGCGCCGCCCTCCACCCCGCAGGCCGTTTTGGCGACATGGTGGGACAGAGCGTTTTTATGCGCCGTTTGTTTTCGCGCATCGCACAAATTGCGCGAACCCACTCGACGGTGTTGATCACGGGCGAAACCGGAACCGGCAAAGAGGCTGTTGCCGAATCCCTGGTCCAAGCGTCACTCCGCGCCAGCGAGCCATTTGTCGTCGTCGATTGTTCTGCTCTTCCTCACAACCTGATCGAGAGCGAGCTGTTTGGCCACGTCAAAGGCGCGTTCACCGGTGCCGTCAGAGACTATCGCGGTGCGTTTGAACGTGCCGACGACGGAACCATTTTCCTCGACGAAATTGGCGAGCTGCCTCTCGAACTGCAACCCAAACTTCTGCGTGTGCTCGAACGCCGCGAGGTGCGACGGGTCGGGGCTGAACGCACACGGGCCATCGACGTGCGCGTCATTGCCGCGACGAACCGCGTTCTGGCCACCGAGGTCAACGAACGCCGTTTTCGGCAGGATTTGTACTATCGCCTCTCCGTCGTCAACATCCACATTCCCCCACTCCGAGAGCGCCGAGAGGACATACCTTTGCTCGTCGAACATTTTTACGAACGACTCGCCGCCAACAACCGTGGACCGTCGCTCGCTGAGGTCACACAAAGGCTTTGCAGCGGTGGTTACGCCTGGCCCGGAAACGTCCGCGAGCTGCGCAACGCCGTCGAGCGCGTCTTCCACATTCCCGACGAAGATCCGTTTCTGTGGGACACCGAACCGCCCCGCACCGAACACGTTTCTCTCCAGTTGGCCGCAGTCGATTTGTCCATTCCGTTCAAACTCGCCAAACGAAAAATCGTCGATGCTTTCGAGCGCGAATACCTCACCGCACTCCTCAAATCCACCGGCGGCAACATTTCAGAAGCCGCTCGCCGAGCCCAAATCGATCGCATGCACCTATATAAATTAATTACCCAACACCACTTAGACGGCGAGTAGCTCTATTTTGATTTCGATAGATCTGTTTTGTTTAAATCCATCTCGAACAATTCAAACATACCGAGCGAAGAAAAATCGTACAATCGTGCTCTTTTTTTGATTGAATCGTCTGCTGTCAATGCAAACAAACGATGAATTCCGCGTTCAATCGCACGTTCTCGCAAAGCTGTGAATATGTCCAATAAAGCTATGTTCCTTTTCTCGGAAGGTGCGTATGGATTTGTGATAAAGGTTTCCAGAAAACCGACATTCCCGTCTGTCAAAAAGAGAAATCCAGCCGCGACCTCATCGACGATAAAACCGATCGGTGGAAGTTCATTCTCTCGAAATTCGTCGAGATCTCGAGCGCGAACCCAACGCGCCAATTGGCCAATATCCTCTGCATTGTGAAGAAATGGGCGAATCATTCCGTTCGATGTGGAAAGGGAGGACGATCGTGTTTGACTAGAACGCGTACACCGAACCGAACTCGAGGCCAGCGGCCACTCGACGAGGATCGACCCCGTTGTTTATGTCTGCGTCTGCGAGTTTGTGTTTTGTGACATACAGCAAAGGTTCCAAGAGAATCCCAAAACCCTTGAAAGGTGAGAATTGATATCCCAAGTGCATCGAAGCATTCCATTCAATTCCAGGCCCCAAGGCCGCACTTCTTATCGGTGTAGGTGCCGCCACCGTTCCAGGCGTATATCCAAGAGCCAAATCGTCTGGATTCAATACAACTGCCGTACCACCCAACATCCAAATCGAGTGTTTTCCAAGAACCGCTTTTGCAGATAGATAACCTCCCACATCCCGCATGTCCGTCCCAAATCGCCCAAACGCCAGGTTCAGTGTTCCCAGATTTGCTGTATTTTGTGCGTAATAAACCTCTGCACGCAGATTCAACGGACCCAGGTTTAGATCGGCAAAAGCATTTACACCATATGCCGCACGACGTTCGCTGTCTGGCCCTTTCACAAACCGTGGCGCTGTGCCGATTGCAGAAACGCCAAACCAACCGCTTTTTTCTGTTCGATAAGCCAGCCGGAGCGAAGCCGTTGGGACGGAATCAAGTTCTAGATTTCCAAAAGAGGGCCCTGCGTTTGAACCTTGAAACCCGAGCGCAAACGCCAGTTCCACGCCGCTAAAAAGACCAATATATCCAAGCTGATGTCGCATAAATCCCAAGTTTCCTGCTTGGAATAGATTGCCGACCATGTTGTTCGTATGGTTGTTGACTGGAGAGAAAATATCCCAGTTTTGACCAATGAAAAGTTTCTGGTTTTTCGCTGGATTCCAAGACAATTCAGCAATTCTGATGCGCGGATAGGCTTGCACTGTCGGGCTTGCCTGATCGAAGTGGATAAAGTCGATCTCAAGTTGCCCTCGGACCGGTGTGCCTTCGCCTACATGGATACCTGCGCGCGTTTGCTGGACTTGAAAACTCAGATAGGCCGCATCTGGCTGCGCCAAAAACAAGGGATTGGCCGCTGCTGTCATGGCTGTCGAATTGGGATTGCCGAAAGTTTCGACACCATTGGTTACGTCCGCGACTGCGCGCAAAATCCCGTACACCTTGATGGGAAACGCGGAAAGCACTGCGGACAACGTGCTTGCGGCGGGTTTGGGCGGCTCGGGCACGGGCTGGGTGGCCGGTGGCGCAGTGGGCGGCACACTCGTTGCGGCAGAAGCCTTGTCGGTTTCTGGAGTGGTTTTTTCGGCTGTCGTGACCACAGCGGGCGACGAGGACGTGGGCGACGAGGAATCCGCTGGAGCAGCCGTCGGCACAGGAGCAGTGGCAGCGGGTGCCGGTGTAGGAGCGGTTTGCGCCCTCGTTGTTGCTGACCCGAACAGAACGCACGATGCACCCAAGGCAGCGAGAAGTGTCGATTTGCGCATAGAGCAAGTATCTCGAAATTCTCAATTGTGCGGAATTGTTTTTTGTTCCGCTGAGTATGTAATTTTGACTCTGCGACATAGTAATCGATGTAGGAATGTGTTGTTCAAAATAGTGCATCTTCATACATGATTTCATCGAAAGGATAATCCAATCAATACGATAGGCCTACAATGTGGACGAAAACGAAGGAAGTTTTATGATGAAGTGCCTGGAACTCGGAACAGCAAAGAGCCTAAATTTCAATAGAGGAATTCGATGAAAACAGCAAAAGTCCTTTTTTCCTGCGCAGTTGCGCTTTTCCTTCAGTCCGCGTGCAACAGCTCAACGCTCGGTGGCGACCCGGATTTGGGGGTGGTCGAAGATCCGCCGAAGAATGTGTTTGAGGTGCAGCCCGCCGCGCTGCAAACCGTGACCGTGACGATGGGGCAGCAGGCGCAGTCGGTGGGATATTCGGCGACGCTCGATGGGCAGCCGTGCTCGACGGTGTGGAGCGTGGATCGCGGCGATGTGGGCTATGTGAATCCGGGCCCGGCGGCGGACACGCAGTTCAATGCCCGAGGGACGGTGGGCGGTTTGGTGACGGTGAAAGCGACTTGTTCGGGCCAGACGCTCACGCGGCAGGTTCAGGTGGTGCTGAGCGGACAACAAAACGGGGCAAATCCGTCGATTCCGGGCCAGGCGGGGCAGATCCCCAAAGGCGTGGGGGATCTGACGAGCGGCGGCGGTGTCGGCGGCGTCGGTGGCGAGGGCCTGGGAGGTGCGGTGACAGACCAGGCCACGATCGATGCGTTGAACGCCCCGACGGGGGATGGCTCGGCCCAAGCCTTGACCTTTTTGTATCCGTATAACGCAACGGTGTGGCCGCGAGGGATGTTGGCACCGCTGCTTCAATGGCGGTGGTCGTTTGGCGACGCAGACGCGATCAAAATTGAGCTTTCGAATACGAGCGGCTCGTTCAAATGGAGCGGGTCTTTCGGGCGGCCTGCGATTTTGGCGACGACGAAAGGGCCGTTCATTCGGCACCCGATTCCGCAAGACGTGTGGGAGATGGCGACGAACAGCGCCGGAGGAAAAACGGCGTCGGGCACTCCCGAGCAGCTCACGGTCAAAGTGACGTTGGCCAAAGGTGGCGTGGGTTATGGCCCGATCACCGAAACGTGGGGCGTTGCGACCGCTCGTCTGACGGGAACGATTTACTACCAATCGTATGGGACGCTGCTTGCGAAAAATTACAGCGGCGCGGTTGGCGGAGACAAAATGTTTGGCGGCGCGGTGTTGTCGATTCGCGTCGGTGACTTGGGGCCAAAACTGCTCGCAGGAGCGAACGGGGGCACGGCGCAGTGTCGGACGTGCCACTCGGTGGCGTCGCAAGGCGCGCGGCTGATTTCACAACGCGGCGACAACTACGGTGTGAGTGCCGGCTACACGATCACACCAACGGGCACGTCGGAAGCCACACTCTCTACCGGGGCGACTTTCCCAGGTCTTTATCCCGACGGGACGTTCGCGCTGTCACCAACCGGTGCGCTGCTGCAAATGCCGACGGCGAATCAGTCGTTTGCGATTCAAGGACTGGCGGCCATCGCCTCTTCGCTCGGCACTCCAGCGTTTGGGCCTGCGGGCGATTTGCTCGTGATCAACCCGATGGTGAGCAGCAGCATCACCAGTCCGACGCAAAAACTCGTCGCGTTGAACTACTCGGCAGCCAACAAGAGCGTCTCGAATCCCGTCGTCATCGCGGACTACTCGAAGCTGTCGGCGGAAAACCGACCTGGTTGGGCCGCTGTGTTTCCTGACGGAAAATCGGTGATTTTTCAACACCAACTGAAGGCGGGCATCGACGGAGCTTCGGGCGAATTGCACACGCGAAAAGGCGCACAGGGCGAGATCGCCTGGACCACGACGACGGATGCGAATTCCGTCGCTTTGCTCAAACAGCTCAATGGTCGAAATGCCGACGGGACTGTGTATTTGCCGAAATTGCTCGCTCCCAGCACCCTGGCTTGTACCGGAGACGGCTCGGCCGTTGCAGCGGGTTCCGGCATGGATGTGGATCACAGTACGGACCCCATTCTGAACTACGAACCGACGGTGCTTCCCGTCGCTACGGGTGGTTATGCGTGGGTGGTGTTCGTGAGTCGCAGAATGTACGGCAACGTGGCCGCAATCCCTCCGTATTGCAGCGATCCGCGCGGCGTGGATTTGGTCCAAAACATCACGACCAAGAAGTTGTGGGTCGCGGCGGTGGACCTGAATGCGGCACCAGGCACGGACCCGAGCCATCCGGCGTTCTACTTGCCGGCACAAGAAATTTTGGCGGGCAATTCGCGCGGTTATTGGGTGCTCGATCCGTGTCGTTCCGACGGCAATTCGTGCCAATCGGGTGATCAGTGCTGCGGTGGCTACTGCAACCCGAACGCGACCGGAGACTTGGTTTGCGGCAGCACCTCGGGAAGCCAGTGCTCGAGCGTGCAAGAAAAATGCACGACCGTCGCGGACTGCTGCGATTCGCGAAACCTGTGCCTCAACGGTTTCTGCGCCGAACACATCAGCGGCTAAGCCCAGTTCAAATTCCCAGCCTGATTCCCGTCAGTAAACCGATTTCTTGCGCACATCCCGCACCGTGTCGTCAAGGGTCTCGGCGGGGTCTCGGATCGCAAACCCCAGCTCTTTTTCCGCCAGGCTGCTATCGCAATACCAAAAATGTTGTGACATCTCGAAGCTGATTCGGTCGATCGGGCTCGTTTTTTCGCGGTGTTTGTACAGTTCGTCCAGCGCCTCCACCGCGCCTTTCCACAGCCCTTTCCACCGAGACGGAATTTTCAGAACCGGCCCATCGACGCGAGCCATGCGAGAAAGCCGACCCAAAAACTCGGCGAACGTCCAATTGGGGCCGCCGAGCAAATACCGCTGACCGTCTCGGCCCCGTTCCATCGCTGCGAGGCATGCGGGTGCGACATCTCGCACATCTACAAAATTGATGCCACCAAGCGGGACTGCCGGAATTTCGCCGCACAAAAAGCGCCGCACATCCAGCGTCGATGAGCCCCGCCGATCGCCTGGGCCCAACAGCAAACTCGGATTGACGACGACGAGTTCCAAACCAAGTTCTTTGGCCAGACGAAGCGCCAATTTTTCTTGGTAAATCTTCGACAGGTAATACGGCCACTCGCCGCACAAATCGACGGGGTAGGGCCATGTTTCGTCTGGAATCGGCTCAGGATCGCGGCCAATGGCGATCGTTCCAGACGTGCTCGCCAAAAGAACCCGTCGCACACCCGCCTTTTTGCACGCGTGCAGAAGTTCGCGCGTCGCATCGACGTGAATCTGCATCATTTGGTGCGACCGGCTTGGGTCGCGCGAAACCAGCCCGGCCAGGTGATACACCTCTTTTACGCCGTCGAGCGCCGCGACAAGCGCCTTGTTTGGTTCGTCTCCGCTCGTTTGCCCTGACGGCTGCGCGCGGTTGATTCCCGTCAGCAAATCCCCAGCAAAAACCGAAACACCCAGCTCGCGCAATTCCTTGGTCGGCTCACGCGAGAGCACCCGCACCGTTCGCCCGCGTTCGCTGCGTTCGACCAGCGTCCGCACAAGATGTTCCCCCAAAAAACCCGTCCCGCCCGTCACCAACACCGGCCCTTTCGCCGGAGTTTTTGTTTGTTTCGTACTTTCGTTCACGCGGCGGACGATATCGCGAACAGCCGTCGAGTCAAGTGCGCTCCTCCCAAGTCGTTCAAGTCACTTGAGCACAAAATGCAGCGACGCTTGCGCACGCAAAAGCAGCGTCGGCAACAAGGCTCGGTCCGTCGGACACAAAGGTTCAGCCACTTCGACCAACACGTCTCCGAGCGGCTTTGCCGTTTGCTTGACCGGCGCAAGGCGTTGCGAAAGAGCGTGGGCCGCTTGTTGCAGTGACGATGGCAAATCGGGTGCAGACACGGGCTCTCTCAGCACCGCGACCTCGCGCAACTTCGCCAGCAGCAAACGCAAATCGGTTTGCGCCTGGTGAAGTTCCGTCAGACCTCGCAGCGTCAACGGGCGATCCCACACCGTCGCGGCTTGCGCGGCCAGCGCGAACGTCGCCAAAAGCTGCGCGGGCAGACTTTGGACCACTTGCGAATACCCCACCGTGTTTTTCCGAAACAGAGCGTTAAAGCGCAAAGACGGCGACAGCAGCAGCAACGCGCGGGACGTGGCTTCTGTGTGTACTGGGTTTACCTTCCCATACAACGTCTCCAGGTATCGGAGCAGGTCCGCTATGTGCCTAGCTGCTTCGTCAGTGCTGCGACGCAAACCCAGGTGCAAAGCCGTGTGCTGCTGCATGTGGCGCGCATAGTCCAAGAAACGGGGGGCGGCCAAAAAGCCGGCGCTGTCGTCTCGCAACTGGGTTTCCAGCGTCAGCCAACGGAGTTTTTGCGCTTCCTCGGAAAGCGGCACCGGGCTTTCGAGAAGCGGGTTTTTGGCAAACCGCGCAAGCTCTGCCAAAAGTTCGGTGTGCGAGACCCCCAAGCCCGACTGAAACGCATCCTCAACCGGACACACCACACTGTTTACGTCCACGATTTGCGATGCACCCACCCGGAACACGCGATTGAACGGAAACATGCGACAAGTTGCAAACTTCGCGCTTGCCCCGTGGGACCGTTCGTAGTCACAAAAACCATCCCCTGCCAAAAACCAACATCCGTCGGTGACATCCGGCAAACGGACGTGTCCGCCAGGCAAAGGACACAGCAGACTCGCAATCCGAGGGACGCGCGAAAGCAGCGGAACCAACTCCTGTTGAGCCGAAATCGCGACCCCTTTTCCACGGCAACAGGCTTGCCCACAAGTTCCACAGTCGTACCGGAATGCACCATCCAGAAACGCAAAATACGTCGCGGCCATACGGCATCCTATCACGCAACGGATTCAACTAGCCTTGCGGAAACACACTCCTTTTTGCGTGTTTTCCGTGCCTATGGGAAAGGAGTCGTTTCATCGTTTCCCGGAAGCGCGCAGCAATGACTTCTTCCTGCATATGGCGGTGCCCTTGGACACGGAAATCACCCCGCACCAACACTTCGCTCACTGTGTCTCTGTCCGGTCCAAACATGGCTGCATCCAACGCCTCTGCTCCTGTCTTCCCAAACAGCGTGGGCCGTTCTGGGTCCAGCACCACCAGATCCGCAAGACACCCCTTAGCGATGGCCCCGATGTGCTGCCCAGCGGCTTGCGCGCCTCCCCGTGCAGCCGCCTGCCACAGCCACGTTCCCGTCGAGCCCTCGCCATCCGGGTTCAATACATTTCGCCGACGGTGACGCAAGCGTTCGTTGTATTCCAAAAAACGCAGTTCATCCAAAGCCGACGTACCCACATGGCTGTCGGTTCCTATCCCCAGACGACCTTGGTACGACACGAACTCCGTTGCTTTGAACACGCCGTCTCCCAAATTCGCTTCGGTGGTTGGACAGACACCCACAACCACACCCCTTTGAGCCAGCGCGGACAGTTCTGTTTCCAAGACATGCGTCGTGTGAATGAAACAGAAACGCTCGTCGAGATCGACGTGATCCAGGAGCCATTCTGCCGGCCTCTGTGCGCACCAATACAGGCAGCGATCGACCTCTTTTGATTGTTCCGCGACATGGATGTGAATGGGGGCCGTTTTGTCCAGCTCTCCACACAAGTTCGCCACCTTCTGAAGTGTCCATGGGTCCACCATTCTGAGCGAGTGGGGAGCGATTCCAAGACGAACGGTCGGTTTTGCTGCCTGGCGCAGCGACGAAAACAAGTCCAGAAATTCGGCCAAGTTCAGACCAAACCGGCGCTGCTGCGGCAAAAGGGGTTCGTCGAGAAAATCCGCGCGCTCGATGAGGCACGGCAACAGCGTCAACGTGATGCCTGCTTGCTCTGCGGCCCTCATGATCCGCCACGACATTTCGGCTGGGTTTTCGTAAGACGCTCCCGACGGATCTTTGTGCAGATAGTGAAACTCCACGACCGACGTGAAACCACCCCGCAAAAGTTCCACATAAAGCTGCGCCGCAATCGCTTCCACATCGTCCGGGGAAAGCTCGCCCACAAAGTCGTACATCACTTGACGCCACGACCAAAAATTGTCCGCGATGGGGCCTCCAGCTTCTGTCAGACCCGCCATTGCTCGCTGAAACGCATGCGAATGCACATTCGGCATTCCCGGCAGCACCACTCCCGAGAGCACCGTCGCATCGTTTGGCGGCACGTGTGTTGTCACCCCCGAAATCGTGCCGTCGCTCGAAATGTCGATTCGTACATCTGTCTCAAAGCCGGAAGGAAGAAGCGCCGACCGAGCCCACACCGCGTTCACTTTCGATTCCATAGGCAGAAACAAGCAAAAAAATCGCCCGCCAGTCAAACACCAAACACCAAACACCAAACACCAAACACCAAACACCAAACACCAAACACCCAAAAACAGACTTCCCCCAATCGGTCGCATGTGCTGCGAACGGCGTTTCCCTCCGTCGCTATGCGCGAAACAAAGCACCGTTTGGCAGAGCGGTGGTCGTGTTACGATGTTCCAACTTTTTGGGGGGACTTTCGGCGATGGCCAAGAGGCGCGAATGTCCGGCTTGTCGAAGCGTCTATTCCGGCGACGACAAGCTCTTTTGTCCCAAAGACGGCTCCCGACTCTTTGAGGCGCAAACCCAAGTTCCAGACGACCCCTGGATTGGTCGCGTGATCGCCGGTCGTTTTGTCGTCGAGAGACGGCTTGGAAAAGGCGGGATGGGTGTTGTCTACCTGGCCAACCACAACGTCCTCAAGCGTCCGTTTGCCGTCAAGCTTCTCCGTCGGGAATTTGTCAGCAACGAACGAGCCCTGGCCCGTTTTTTCCGAGAAGCGCGTGTTGCGTCCAGCGTCGATCACGCCAACATCGTCAGCATCTACGACTACGGCCAAACCGACAAAGACGTTCCGTACTTGGTCATGGAATATGTCGAGGGCACGCTGCTGTATCAGCTCGTCGTCTCCAGCCCCGGCAAATGCCTTCACCTCCTACAAGCCGTCGATATCGCCCTCCAAGTCGCCAAAGCCTTAGAACACGCCCACCAACGAGGCGTAGTTCATAGGGACGCTTACGAAATTTCTAATGTTTGTTTCCACGTTGACCACTAGCGGTTACACCGACGGAGAAACAGACCATGAACTCTCACGGCAACCCTCGCAGCAAGCCTCGCTCTCACCCTTCATCATCTCGTAATACAGAACACATAGTCAGAGTCTTTGGCTACTGTCGTGTGTCTACTGACATGCAGGTGCAACATGGGCTCTCGCTCGACGCGCAGCGAGAGGAAATCAAGCGGGTTGCTGCGGATCGAGGCTGGTCGTCGAGGAAATTTTCGTCGACGGTGGTTTCTCAGCAAAGAACACCGACCGGCCCGCGTTTCAACGGATGACGCGAGCGATCAAAGATGCCGACGGTGTGATCTCGGCTGTCGTCGTGACGAAGTTGGATCGGCTGACGCGCTCGCTCCGCGATCTGTGTTCGATCAATGAAGACCTACTCGAGCCATATGGCTGCAATCTGGTAGCGATTCGCGACGGGATCAACACGATTGAACCTGTGTCCAAGATGCTGCTTCCGTTCCTCGCGATCATCGGACAGATCGAACGACAGAATACCGGGTAGCGCGTGAGAGCGACGATACAGCACATCCGCGAGCAAGGCGGACATTACGGGAAAGTGCCGTTTGGGTTCTCGACGCTGAAGGAAGGACGGCTCACGAAGCTTGTGCCTGACCCGCAGACGCATCCGTGGCTGCAAAAAGCGATTGCGTGGTATCGCGATGGCGTGACGATGGCGGGGATTGCGCGCCGACTCAATGAAGCGGGAATCAAGCCGCGTTATGGGCGGATTCTCGAATGGACGGTGAGCAAGATTTACGAACTGTTCCGCACCATGAACGTACACAAGCCGCGCTCTGTGGAGAGCGATGCGCGCTATGACAAGCGGGAAGCGTACAAGCTTGCGTACCAGCTACGCGGCGAAGGCAAAACATACACGGAAATCGCGGATGCGCTGGATGCTGCGGGCTTGCGTCCGCTGAAAGCTGCGGCGTTCCGCTGGGACAGCGCGCAGGAACTTTTGCGGTCTGCGGTCTATCACGATCGCAGCACGCCGCGAGGGCTTGCGCTGTATCTGAAAGAACAAGGGCACAGCTTGCGCGAAATCGGTCTGAGGCTCGCTCAGTCGGGCCACTTTCCCAAACGTGGCGGGCAGTGGTACCCGAACACGGTGCGGCTGCTGATGGTGAACTAGGCGGCGATTGGGGGGCTATCGCTGAGCGGCTGACTGCGCTTCTGCGTATTGGGGGAGTGCGTCCGCGAGTCGGAGCGCAGCGACTTTGCGCAAACACGCAATCGTCAGCGCTGCGGGAATGTTTCGGCCCGATTCGACATTGGCGATCGTGGTGACAGAGAGTCGCGCCTCTGAGGCCAGTGCCATCCGAGTCAGTCCGGCGGTTTCTCGACGATGACGCAGCACATCACCGAAGTGCTGCGAGAGAGGCCCCGCGCTTGCGCCGTCGGCAACCATCGCCAGTACGCGATCTCTGTGACGCTTGCCGAACGACTGCCAGCGCATGGACTCGCCAGACAGAGATAGCTCGACAAGCCCAAGTGGCCGATCGTGCGAGTGTGGCCACGCGTGCCACTCGACCGCGACGAGCAGCACGTTGTCGCGCCGACTGACCGCGAGAGGCGACCACAGCGGCTGCGGACACGTTGCCGCCCAGCGCATGAACGCTTCGACCCGACGCTCGCCCGCTTTTGTGAGGTCGAGCGGCGCCGACGGCGTGGGCATGCTGAGCGGCGGACTCGACGGTGAATTGACACGGTGACGGCTCGATACACTTGTGGCAGGGACAGAACACGGCATACACTGCCGCCCGTCGAGGAATGGGATCTACTTTTCCCTGGCCCGAGAGTAAACGTTGCGGAAGTCGGAGAGCCATCCCTACGAGTGACAAAGCCTTCCCATGGAAAGCGTGGCGGGGCTCACAATCGATCAACCCCAACATGAGTGCCCTCGACCCCCCCCAGAGAGGACTGGCTGTGTTGACTGGCTCGTTGTTGGCATGTGGACAGTGGCCCCCTTTGCTTTTCCTTGAGACTCAGAATCCGAGGTCGCAAGATGCGCCGATGGCTCATGCGATCCGAACTCGGCTGATCGATTGGCTGGTGTGTCTTGCGCTGACGCTGGTTGGTGGGTTGTTTGTGCTTGTTGGTGCCCTCGGACCGCTACGTCCGAATCCAGAGGGGGATCGATCGGCACCGCTGATCGTCGGTGTCGTGCTGTTGGCGATTGGTCTGTGGGGCCTGCGTTCGTGCTTCCGCAATCGCCACGCAGAGCTGCAGAATCCCTCGCAGATTGCGGCGGCCTGGAACGATGCCAAGCGCATCCGACTGGCCACGATCATTTGTTCCCTGGCGATGTACGGAGGAGTGCTTGCGGCCATCTTGCATCCCGATTCGATGCCGACTTCGGTGGCGGTGTTTGGAGAAAAACCGCTCGGTCTGCCGCTGCAACCGTTCCTGGTGCTGTATTTCACTCTGCTCTCTGTCCCTCTTCCTATCGGTGTCTGGCATGCGTACCGGATTCTGTTCCGTGGGGCTGCGGCAGGCGCGGGTTTTTCCAAACACGAAATCTTGCGCAGCTTGATGGTTACTCCGTCTTCCCATCCAGATCTGCGCAGGTCGCGCCGCGTTGTACTTGGTGTCGGCGCATTTTACATGGCGCTGATGGTCGGCTGGATCACCTACGCCGCAGCAAACGGACTCTAGCCGCGACCGAAGCGCTTCATCAGCTTGACCGCATGGGCCTGCCCGGCGAGGGCTCCGAGCCGTAAGACTGTGTCTAAAGAGCCCGCCACTCAGCCTGGCAGTGAAGGTTCTCCGCCTTCGCTAGCGATCTCGTGTAACGCTGGCCACAGTCTATCATCGAATACCAGCGCCTCCTGCTCGACCCATCGCCTTTGCTCTGCGAGCTTTCGGATGACAGGTGGTGCGTCGGCCAACCCGAGCGTGTCTGGCCACTCTTTGGGAAGTCCGTGGCTCATCACGTAGTCGAAGATCCAATCTGGAACGACCCAGCGAAGATCGGGCCGGGTCTGGCGAAGGTGACGAAAAATCTGTAATCCCTCTGGATCGAGATCACCAAAATGAAGCGTTGGGACTTCGGGAAACTGCTCGAACAGTCGCTTGGCTGCGTGAGTATTCCAGCCTGGCACATGAACCAGAAGCCATCCCGCCTGCGGAGTCAGATCAACAAAGGGGCCGACATTCTCGACGAGCAGCAGAGCGGCAGGTGTTCCGTAAATCGTAGTACCATCCAAAAATCCACGCTCGCTCAGCAGTAGCTCTCCCTGAACTCTCTCAAGCATCGACGCGTCGTACGTCTCTCCATCACGAGTCAGAGACAGACCTCCACAACTGCGCAGCCTTACCACATAATCAGAGGTGATTTCACCGGTCTGAAGGCTCTGCTGAGCCGCATCGGTTAGGCGGGCCTTGGAATGCTCCCCTATCGCAGCAGCAGCTGTTCGCTGATTGACTCTCTTTGGTAGCTGAACCGCCGTCTGTAATCGCTGCTCGCGAAGCAGCGTCTGAAGGCCACTTTCCGTCGGCGGTAGATTCCGTTCTGTCAGCTGGTCTAGGCAGGAACGCCAGTCTGGCCAGGATCCATCCAGTACCTGCTCTACTGCGCTGCGGAAGCGCGCTACAAGTGCGAGCTGATCTTGCCTGCTGGTCCGCCGTGTCCACCCCAACTGAAGCAGTTCCTGCCACGCCACAGACTGGGTGACTCGCCTTTGCAACGAACCAGTCTGGAGGAGCTCTAGCAGCGCCAGACGATGCGCAGGCTCATGCCACATGAAACGCCGCTCCATCATCTGGCCGTGGAATCACTCGACGCGCCCGCACTAGTACCTCTTCACGTCCTTGATCCACTGTTCGCACCAAATGATGGGTGATGTTGCCTTCCGCACTGGCCACCTCTGGTGCGGCGATGATCAACTGCAGCTCCAGCCCTTCACACAAAGCAAACAGCACATCCAGACTGTCTCGACTGAGGCGATTCGCTTCATCGAGAAAGAGCAGCCGGAGTGTCCCTGCGCTTCGCTTTGTGCGCAGCAGATTGGCATCCTTTTCCCATGCAGTCAGAATCACCATCATTACCGCAGCGCCAACCCCGATGGCCTCTCCGGTAGACATCTTGGTGGCATTGACCGGCTCCCAATCAGGGCCGACTTGCCTTTGAATTTCCACCACGAGCTCCAGATACTCACGGTAGTCAAGCAGTTTGTGTCCACCCGCACGTCCACCTCCATAGCTGCGAAAGATCTCTTCCAGGGCGTCTTCCAGTGGCATTTCCGATTGGAATAGGAGCGACTGGACTGCACCATCCTTGAGCGCTCGGAGGACGCTCTCCATTCGTTCAACCTGAACCACTTTGATGCGAACTTTGGCGATGCTTCCGAAGCGAACCATCGCCAGGTCTTGATTCAGTCGGTTGATCTGCTTGCGTGCCTTACGTACCAATCCGTCGATGTTGTGGGCGATGTCTTGCGAGTCGCCACGCAGCCTCTCTTCTTGTTCCAATAGCTTGGTTGCGAGTCGTCTCAGATGTTCACCAAGTCGCCGCAACGCAACCTCTGGATCATCGGCTTCTGCAATCTGAGCAGGGATACAGCGCAGAAGGAAGCGACGAACACGCAGCCAAGCACCAAGCGCGGAATCCCCCGCGCTCTGTTCAGGACCGCTGTCATCGATTTGGCGAGCCAGCTCTGCGCCCTCCCGAAGCAACTTCAGCCGCTCACGGAGAATCCCGCGCTGTTCTTTGTAGAGCGTCCACAAGTTGACCTGTCCCTGCGCGGAAAACCTATTTTGATATCTATCCGCCAGGGCTGCATGCAGGACACCAGACTCTTCGGCTCGTCGCTCAATGCGCTCGCAGCGTTCCTGCTCTGGCTTTGCGGCTTGTTCCGCTTGATCCACTTTCTTGCGAAGATCCGGCAGGAAATCCTCCTGGTGTTTGGCCCGATCTTTCAGTCTCACCACGTCATCATGGAGCGATGACTTCCGTTTCTTCAATTCAGGAAGATGAAGCGACAGCTCCTGAAGCTGCTCTTGATGCCGCTGCAGAGACTGTTCCGCTTCGCTCGGCGTCTGGTCCAATCCCCCAACTTCCGCATGCTCAACACGCAAGGAGCGCAGCCTTTCCTCGTGGTGCTCCACCTTGCTCGCTGCTTGCAGATCATTCTTGCTTGCCTCCTGAAGGTGGTCATAGGCGATTCCTTCCCGCTTCTGGGCAGCGTCCCGTTCCTGCTTGGCCTGTTCATGCTGAGCGCGCAGAGACTCGTTCGCCACCGTTTGGCGCTTCAGCGTCTCTGCTGCATCAGACCAATCAAGTGCAGCCATGTTGGAGAGCAGGAGTCGCAGATCGCAGCTCAGTCGTTGCTTGGTGTCTCGCTCCTTCTCGTGCTGTAGCTGTGTCGCTTCAAGCTCACCAAGCTTGGACGTAGAGGGAGGCTCAGTTTGCAGAATCGCTAGCTCGTGCTCGACCTTCTGACGTTGCGTGGAAAACTGCTTTAGCTTGCGGTCTAGCTGCTCCACCTGAAGGATCAATTGGCGGAGTCGCTCCGCCTCCTGTCTCTGATTGGGAAGATCCAGCAGGTGCGCCCGTCTGCACAAGGCAGACAGTGACTTCGCTGTATTAGACAGTTCGCGGATCTTTCCTTCGTGCTCTTTCGTTCGGTTCCGCAGGTCCGGCAGTGCTACTTCTGTTTCTGTCATGGACTGCTCCACATGAGCCAGCGCAGCGCTGGGATCGCCCTGGTCGAGAATGCTGCTGCGCTTAAGCAGACCAGCGCACTGCTCCACGCCACGCTTCAGTTCATCGACTTGAACCCGTAGCTCCGCGAGTCGTTCACTCAAGCGGTGCTCCTGGGTGCGCAGTTCCCCTGAACGCTGTCGCCGCGCCCGCGCTCCCAAGACGGGACGAGTAGGAATCCTGGTAAGCCGGCATCCTGCCAAGTCTCTGACGACGACATCCCGGTCCTGATCGGACAGCGGAGCAGCCAAGAGGCTCTGCAACTCTGTCTCGCGCGCCATCAGCCAGACCGTGTCTGGACGATACTTGGGTTCGAGCTTGGTCAGCACCGAGACTGCGGCATCGACATCATTGACCAAGATGGCCTCATACAGAGGCCCAAGCTGCGCTTCGACCCGACCGGCATCCTCGACGGATATGTCTTCAAACCGCTCCACCAGAAGATCGCCATTGACCCTATCGCAGGCAGCTCTCAGCGCTTCGGGCAGACACCCGCTCTGCTCCATCCGCCACAGCTCTTCCGCGACAGTCTTCTGCTGCTGAGCCACGCTGTCTACTTCCCGCTGAACGACGACGCTTCGCTCACTGAGCAGAACACGAAGAGCATCGACATCTGCGCTTACCTGAATCGTTCTCTGCCATTCCGAAGCGAGCTGGCGAACAGCGATCTGCACCTCACGGAAGCCGCCCAGCTCTCTCTCCAGTTCCTTTTTCCGGTGGCGTTCGGCCTCAAGCTTCTGGGTAAGCGCACGAAGCTCCGTTTCTAGCGCACGAAGTAGGCTGCTGAGGTCTGTACGTTGCGTATCGATCCGCTCCTTGAATGCGAAGACATCCGCAGCGCAGGTAAGAGACTGGTTTACCGTGGCCAGTGCGGAGGCTTCATTGAACACCTCCTGTTGCTCATCCGCTCGCTGCTTTGCCGTCGTGAGTTTCTCGCGTAGCTGCGGCAGCTCCGCACATTGCGCGGCCAGCTCGCGAAGTCCGCTCAACATCCTCTGTGCCTGCTGGTACCGGTCTTCAGAAGCCAGAGATTCTGTTTCTTCGCCAGGAAACTCTGCACAAAGGACTGATAACGCCTCCGCTGTTCGTTTGTACTCTTCCGCGTGACGGGTGGCACCAGCACGCAGCCGCTCGATTTTCACGATCTCTAGATCGAGCGTCGCGAGCTGCCGCTGAACAGTCCGCTCCAGCTCAGCAAACTGATCGCTGTTCACAGGGGTTGAGGGGTGCGCTTGCTGGACGCGCTCATAGGCTTCCGTTGCCCGCGCATACGCCGCAGCTCGGTAGTGCAGCTCTTCGAGCCCTTTCTTCAGATCAGCCAGTCCTTCACTGGCCCGATTCACAGACGCCTCCGCTTGCTGTCTACGCTGGACCCAGAGTTCGTGCTCTGACTTCGCGAGGTCGTGCAGTCTCTTGGCCTCTGCCGCTGCTGTTGCGTGCTTTGCCAGCTCACTTTGCTGCTCAGAGATCCGCTGGTCTAGCGCGCACCGCTTGCGAAGTCGCACAACTTCGTTACTCCAGCTCTCCATCTGCGTCTGCTTCGCTTCGTACTCTTGCGCGATCTGCTGGTGCTCCTCTTGGTAACGTTCGACCTGCGCTTGTAGTTCGCGAAGCTTGGCTTCACCTTGGTCGTAGTTGAGACGAGCATCTTCCCATGCCTTGCGAAGCTCTGCGACACGGGTGCGACCCGCATGAATGGCGGCGGCAAACATCTCCTGCCCGGCTTCCAAGACAGACTGAATCTGCGACTCAATCTGCTCGGCTTCCTTCACCTCACTGCGGGTACGCCGGCATGCGTCCAGGTTGGAACGCATCTGTTTGAGTGAATCGGCGAGGCCCGCTTCCTCCTTGAGCAAGAAGCTCCGCAGCTCTCCCCCAAGCGCCCGCGAGATTCCGCCCACCATGCTGGTGCGAAGTACCTCATTGTACTTCTCTCGCTCGTCTTCTGCCACAAGCCGCATCGGAGTGACTCCGTAGTCAAACAGCTTTGCGAAATACTCCTTCGCAGAACCAAACGCTTCTAATCTTCCACCAAGTCGCGCAGCATTTTGGCGAATTCCTTCCATCTCAGGAATGGCATCGATGGGAGTTCCGTCGGCAGTGCTTCTATCGAGCAGCAAATCCTCCAGTGAGACTGCGGCACTCAGGCCAGTAATCACAAAAGGATGCAGTTCCACGCTTGGGGCACTTTTCCTTTGCAAATGAACGCCACACAGCAGTCGCATGCCGTCAGCCAGACGGACATCGAGTACTGAATAGGTCGGTCTTCCCATCTCTCCCAAGCGACCATAAATCCCGCGATCACCGCCGGTCGCACTGTGCTCTCCTAGATTGGTGAAGCGGAGTTTTGACTGGTCCGGCATGAGCGCGACATACGCAGCGATCATCACGGTCGTCTTCCCAGCGCCGTTCTCGCCCTCCAGCGCCGTCACCCGTTCGTGCAAATCGAACTGCCAGTAGAAGAGCCCCTTCCAGTTGAGGAGTACGAGCGACTTCAGATGCGTCCGGTTCATTCGACACCCTCTTGTGCCTGGGAGGAATCAGGCTCCTCGCCGACCTCTGCGGATTCCTGTGTGTCGTCGGGATCAACGTGCGCGGCCTTGCCCGCACGAATGAGATCACGGAGCGCCTCGCCAGGATCTCCCGCAGTACGGACGGACTCGGCAAAGCGCAGCACAGGGGGATGAAGCCGGATACTCTCTTCATCAAGTCGCTCACAAAAGCCCAGCTCACACAGACTCAGCAGAGCCTGCTTCAGCTCTTTCCTTACCTGTTCCTGTTCCGTTCGCTCATCCCGCCTCTTCTTTCGCGGATTCAGACGGAGCATCAGATGCTCTTGGCCCACGAGTGTTGCTAGCGACTGGAAGACCAGCGCGCGATCGACTATGCTACCTCGCTGAAGTGTGGCTGGCTCCAGATACAGAAGCGCCAACACCTTGCCGATGAGCATTTCTGCTAGACTGAGCTGTCGTCGACGAACCTTGTCCTGCTGTGGTAGCAGATAGAAGTAGCCATCTGCGGTACGGACCAAGTCACAGCCATACTTCTTGTACCAGCGCTCAAGGTGATCGTTGGCATCGCTTAGGAATGCGTAACGCTCCGTCTCGCCACGATGAATGTGACGGCCCTGTCTCAGGGCGACATCCACGTCAGGAAACAGCGGATCGCAGAGTGCATCGGCTAGGCTGTGATAGGGATGTTCACTCGTCATGGTCGTCTCGGTGAGAGCTTGAGGCCTTGGACTGCGAGTACGGACTCTGGATTGCCGCAGAAGCCAGCGTCACCGTCGATCGGAACAAACGGACAATCATGCTCGGAGGAACGAAGTGCGGAGCGAGCAGCGCGGGCGGTGATCCTGCCAGTCCAAGCAAATCGCTCGGATGGAGAAATCTCTGGCAACAGGCGTGAAAGGAGTGCGTGTAAAGAGGGAACACCTTCCGCAAGGGCTCTATCGACCGCTGTATCCATCTCCTCTCGCCGACGATCCGCGAAGGTGGCTTCTGGAGCCCGTTCTCTTACCTGCCTGGGACGACAGACCGGCGGTCGGATGACTTCGTCCGATTCCTCACGCAGCACCCGCAAAAGAGAAGCCTCCGCAACAATCAGCGCATAGGGCGAGTGAACATGTTCCTTGATCTGATCCCGGAGGCGCTGACTCAGGGCTCGCTCTGGATCGAGGCGTACTACGTCCCGCAGGTAGCGCTGTACAAACTGATAGTACTCAGACCACACATGCTGGCGACTTGTGCCCCAAGCGCGAACGCGATCAACATGTTCACCGAGCGACAGCGCAGCCGTAACAGAGTCCACTTGCTCGGCATCGGAAGCCAGGCTCTCAATCTCTGTGAGCTGTGCTTGGAGATGTCCCAAGTCACGCAGTAGAATCTCGTTCAGCTCACGCAGCGTCGTGCTTGTTGACTCAAGCAACTCCTCGCAGTGGTCGATGGCCAGGAACCAGTCACGCTGAAGGAGTTCGCTGATCTGCGCTTGGACTTCTTCCTGCTGCGCATCCATTCCACGTTGCCGCCGATCGATCCCAGAAACCAGATCCCGCACGCTATTTCGGAGAGGCTCCAACACGTGCTGCTGCCACTGATCCGCAGTTCGAGCGCTCTGTGTACGCACAAGAACCTCTGCCAGCAGCGACCGTAGTGCTCCGGTCAGCGCCGCCAAGCTCTCCCTTGTCAGCTTCTCGTCTTGGAGAAAGAACTGAACGATCGCTTCCGCAAGCGGCGTCAGCGTATAGTCGCCAGCACGCACCAAACCGGATCCATCCACTCTGGATAGGAGTCGCTGGGCACGAAGGCGTTGCAGGGCATGCGTTGCTCGCTTGCGAACATTCTGCGCGTCTGGCTCAGTGGTCTCACAAACCTGGCCGAAGACCTCATAGAGTAGGTCTTCCTCGAAACACGACAGGGACTCGTTTTGTCCTTTGATGTTCAACGTTACCAGGAAGCACAGGTCGGTGGTGTCGAGGCTAAACTCGACTCGCTGCTGCTGGAGCGACCCAATGACGCGATGAAGCTCGATCATAGCCTGTTGACCCCGACTCTATGACGACTCGATGGCACGAATGCAAGTAGGATCGTCCAGTAACTGCGCTCTACCGCATCGCCTCTGTACTTCAGACCGGTCCTTTCGATTCGATTCGATTCGATTCGATGGGCCTCGCAACGTCAGGTTCCTGGTGCCCTTCACGTTACTGCTGCTATTCAAGACTGCGGCGGTGGCCATTGCAGTGGGAACCAATGGGTTGCGCCTAACCCAAGCCGAGCAAGGTATCCACCTACGCGCCTACCGCTGTCCGTACGGACTGACGATAGCTGCTTTACCAACTCTCCTTGCCCCAGCCGGTTCCGGCGCACGCTGCGTAGGCTCTGTCGATCCACTCTCCGACTACGTCTTTGCCACGCTGATGGAAGCCGACGAGGCCAGGCTCACGGAAGTGTTCGAGCGGACTCCCGACCAGTGGTGTAAATCGGGTGAACTGGAGCCGCTCGGGACGAACTCGCTTGGCGAGCGCGATCGATGCCCCCACCGTTTCATCCGTCTCGCCAGGAAGTCCCAGGACAAAGCCGATGCTGCGTGCGATGCCGACTTCTTTGAGGAGTGCGGCACCGCGCTCCAAATCTGCGACGGTCGCTCCTTTGTGAATGCGGTCGAGGATGTCTTGACTCCCGGACTCGAAGCCGAGATAGACTTGATGACAGCCTGCCTGCGCCATGCTCTGTGCCAGATCCTTGGTGATCTGGTCTGCGCGCGCATTGCAAAACCAAGACAGGTTCAATTTGCGCTCGATCAGGCCCTGACAGAGCGCCAGCGACCGTCGCTGATTGATCGTGAACACATCGTCCACAAAAGAAATCTCTCGCACGCCTCTTGTCTGTGACAGTTGGGTCAGCTCATCAAGGACTGCGGCAATTGTCCATCCTCGAACCTTCTTTCCCATCACGGACGGACTGCTACAGAATGCACAGCGATGTGGACACCCTCGCGCCGTCATCATGGTCAGCATGGGGCGCTGCTTGGCGTCTGGACAGACGTACCGCTCGATCGGGAGTCCTTGCAGAAGTGGAAACGGCAACGTCGAGAAGTCCGTCACTTGCAAGATGGTAGAGTCGAGATGGATCGAGCCGTCCGCTTTCCGGTAACAGAGTCCAGGGAGTCCGGCGAGAGACAGACCGTTTTTGAGTCACCGCACCAGCTCGGAAAAGATGACCTCTCCTTCGCCTCGCACGACGTAGTCGATTGACGGACAGCGTGCAAAGACATCCAGCGGGGCCAGGCTGGCATGTGGGCCACCGACAATGATGGCAATCTCAGCCTTGCGTAGCGGAGCCACGAAGCGCTCGACCAGTTCGAGGGTGTAACTGGTCACGGTCACTCCCACGAGGAGCGGCTTTCGTGCGCGGACCTCTGCATGGGCTTGGGAATCGTCCCAGCCAAGGCCCTCTGCATCCAGAACACAGACGTCCGCAGGATCACATGTGGATGCGATCTGACAGAGTCCAAGGGGCGGATAGACAGAATGCGAGCGCGTAAACGTTCTGCAAACATCAGGTGGCTGCACCAGAACCACCGGAAAGCGAGTTGTTGGGACGAAGGCAGCTTGGGGCAAGCAGATCTCAGTCATAGAAAACTCCTTGGGTTCACCGCGAACAGATGGGTGAATGGGATTTCCGAAGACGGAGCCGCACCGGGCTCCCGAGTACTTCACAGACCTCTTGTGCTACTTAGGCGCAGAGGCGACTTGGCGCTGCGTCGGTGCGGCTCCGTACCGGATTCCTACCGAGGCGCGATGCTGAGCAGCAGGCTATCGACCTGTCCCAGCTTGGTGATGGTGATGAGGCCTCGACGGAAATCGGCATCCGTCAGCCGCACCGTGCTTGGGCCACCGATTGAATCGTTGGCCGCGAGATCCTCATCGTACACCGTGACGCTCACCCCCGTTCCGGTCAGTGAGGCTGCGGTGTACGTGGCCCCCTCGCCCCAGGTCGGCGAGAAGGTGTCCTGCTTGGTCGTGGTCTTGCGCAGATCGAGCATCACGAACGGATCAGGCGCCCCACCGAGCGTATCCCAGGCTTCCCCCGTAGTCTTGGTGGAAGCGATCTTGGCGCTCTCCACGGCCAGGAACCACGTCGAGTTCGGGTTGATCGAACAAGTGTTGGTGGCGCTGTTGCACGTCTCGTACGACGCGCAGCTCCCGCACTTGTTCGGGGGTGGGGTATTCGGATCCTGACCAGGGCCAGGCGTGTCGTTTCCGCACGCGCTGACAAGCAGGCACAGACCAAGCAGACCAACAGTCAAAGTCTTCGAGAAAGTATTCATGACGAGTCCTTTGGGTCACCACCAGCGGAATTGCCGGTGTGCCGAGGGGTCTTTCTGCCGCTCGGCTCAAAGGACACGGGGATCGGTCAAAAAGCGGACAAACTTTTTCAGATTTTTGTAAGTCCTTGATTTGCAAGCACTTACGCATGGCCAAGCCGTGCTGGTCGCGCGATCGCGGGCCGACCAAGCGGCAGTCCATGCTGTAGCCAAAGCCAGTACAAGGTAAGTGCATCCCGATCCCGGAAGAAGTTACGCAGCCGCTCGAGGATTCGATCGACCCGTTTTCGGGCGGCTTCTGGCTTGATCTGGAGCAGCGCCGCGATCTCTTCGTAGGTCTTCCCCTCTTCAAACCGCAAGGAGATCAGTCGCTTCTCCGCGACGCTAAGCTGACTCATTCCTTGCTTGAGCAGATCACACTGCTCACGCCCGAGTAGATCATCGAGCTGCGGGGGCTCCGAGTCGCAGTCTGCCGTCAGCTTCGGAATCGCCCGCTCAAAAATGGCAACCTCGCGATACCAGTCGGCCAAACCATTCTTCAGCACCGTCCAAAACAGAGGCCCAACTGAGTCATCCAAGCTCCGGGCTCTGGTGCAGGCCTTCAGCAAGGCCGCATCGATCAAGTTTCGCAGGTCTGCATCTTGGATGTCCGGAGCACGCTTGCGCAAAAATCCTGTCGCCTGCGCTGTCTTCTCCATCCGCAGTTTCTCGATACATGCAACCAACACCAGCCGTTGGTTCGTCTCGCCCTCGCCGGTGGTTTCTGCTTCGGATGCGATGGCATCGCGCGGGGTTTTTGCGCCAAGTCCTGCCGCCAACTCGGCAAAGGTGCGGGCATTGGCAAGCTCTGTGAGCGCGAGTTCTCGATCATGGGAGTCCCCTTCGTGAAGCTCCTGGCCGCGCGCATAGGCCAGACTGGCCATTGTTGGGACCAGTCCGAGCGATGCGCGTGCCTGCGCTGCTGCTTCCCTTGCTCGCTTTTCCGCATCGACCAAACGAACCATGCGCAGGCGATCCATCTCGCGCTCCGCACCCTCCTTATCCAGCGCCAGCAAGACCTGCGAGTGTAGCTGGACCTGTACTTCATCCAGCTCGGCGAGACTGAATGAATAAAAGTCATGAGAGACTCCTAATATCATGAGCGCATTGTGAAGCCCGGTATCTTCGCGGTGCTGCCGTTCAAAACGGAGCGCTTGGTTGATTTCATCGCCTGTCAATCGGCCCGCAAACTCTCGTTCGGGTCCACGGTCAGGCAGGGTCCGCCCTTCCTTTTGCGATTGGGCCAGCGCAAAGTTCGCATGAGCCGCATCCGCATACGAGCGTGCGATCTGGCGGATTGCGGCTTCGTCGGGGACCAGCGTCGTTGGTGGATCGGCCTGACTGGCTTGCAGTGCCAGCTCGGCGTCCTCAAGCATTCCCTGAACAATCGGCAAGAGGAGCGGCTCAACAAACACCCGGATGAATAAGGACTCCTTGGCCTTCGGGATCGAGAAGCCCAGCGGCTCGAACATCGCGATCAGTTCCGATGGCCGATTCTGGACCAGGCTGATGAGCGACGTCAGCTCAACCCAGGTCGAGTAGGCGTCCCCCAAGGCCAGCGCCACGCTGACGGAGTTCACCCGTACTACACCAAGCCGAGCGTAGAATCCTTCCAGCCGGATGCGTGCTTCCGGTATCCGGCTGGTGAGAAGCTGGTCGGTCGCGGCAAACTGCTCCTCTTTGGCCAAGGCTTCGAGCAGACCCGTCAGAAACTCCGCCAAATAGAATTCTTTCGAGGCTTTCCACCAAGCAGCGTAGTGCTTGCCCCGGTCCCTCAGCCGTTCGGCATCCGATCGATGCTGCTTGGTTGAGGCAGCCCATCGCTGGAGCTTCTGCGGCGCATTGGGTCCAGTCGTTGCCCCGAGACTCCCGAGTCGCGCCAGCATCGACTCTGTGCGCGCTTGCACGAGCAGGAGGGTCGCGTCACTAGGCTGAAGCTTTTCTTTCGTCAGCGCTCGCGCCAGTGGCTGCGGCTTGCCGTAAAGAACCTCGTAGGGCTCGATAAAGCTCGGATGCTGCGCGGCGACCCGAGAGGGGACCAGCAGCAGGACAAGCACCGCCGGTAAAAGCCGAAAAATGCCGCTCGATTGCATACCTAACATGATATCCGACCAGCACATGCGAACGTAGACTGATTCTCGTCCTGAACATCGAGGCGCTTTGTGCTTTCGCAGCCCTCAGGCGAAAACACACTCCTCGGTCCGACAAAGCAACTCCTCTGCCCACATCGAAGACGAATCCGACGATTGGAAGCAGCGGATGCCGTCGAGTTGGCAGTCTGTGTCGACTACCTGATCTCTCGGCATAAACCGGGAAGGCTGCGCTCCAGCCCGGCGCGTGACTGGCACTGCTGCCGGGCTGGAGCCTTTCACTTGATCACAACTCCGCTCAGCGACGGAGGATTTGGCCTAGATAGGGCTCTAGCGTACGGGCCATGGCGAAGAGATCGCGCTTGGAATGGAGCTGGATGAGCTGCATGGCGGCGAGGAACAGGAGGGCGCCGCGCATCAGCATGGTGGGACCGATGGGAGTCTGTTTGCGACCGCACCAGCCACCGAGCTTGGCCAGCGACTTCATGACTTGGATCGATTTGTCGTCGGTGGCTTGGCTGATCTGATAGACTGCAGAGGCCGCTATCTGCACCAAAAGGAGTCGCTTTGCGATGCGTTCCGCGTTCTCTTGATGCCAACATTCCAAGCGGAATCCGACTTTCTCGAAATAGAAAAGTCGCTCAATCTTCCAGCGCTCCAGATAGCGTTCCAAGACGGAGATTGCAGACTCTGTGAGGTTGGTTAGGAGTACCCAGCGGAGTGGTTTTTCACCGGTCTGTCGCAGCTCCGATACGACTACGCGCACGCGCAGAGGGGCGCCAGGCTGCGGCTTCTGTTTCCGCTTCTGAACGCCACGCAGCGACGGGTTTGTCATCGTCGCTTCCGTCTCTCCGATCCACATGGAGTAGGTCTGCGTACTCTGCGCGAAGCGGCGCGTGACCTCACCAGACTGCTGCAATTTGAGCGATTCAAGGTGTCTCCCAATCGACAATTTTTCTCCATGCACAGCGACGATACGTGACAGATTTCGGCAGCGGATCACATACCGACGCTGTGCGAGATGTCGCAGGAGTTTTACATCGTCAAACTCGCGATCAAACAGATGGGTCAGGAGTCGCTCTGGAAGGAATTTCTCGACGGAATCAACCGCGCGTTCGGCCTGCTCCAGATGGTCAAGGAAGGGAATCACTTCATCGCTTTGGGAGGACAGAATTTCCTTGGTTGCAGCGCAGCTCCGTAACCGCCGCACCGACGGGAACGCCGTCATTGATGAGCAGAGACTGATACAATTCATAGCCCCACGTGCGGTCATTGCCGACGGGAATCAGGTCTTCCTTCCGATTGTGTCCAGAGTAGTTTAGGACCGAGAGATCATGCGCAACAGAGGCGCTCTGCGACGGAGAAATCAGCTCACGAAGCGCAACCTGCATGGGCGAATGCAGCGCAGTCCGCGTCACGTCGTCGTTGTCGAAAAAACGATAGGCGCCGCGCGTAAAGGACTCCTGCGTAGCGTCGGCAGGACCCAGACAGCCGAGGCTGTTTGCGGAGTGGCCGCGCACCATCGATTGCACGAGCTGGGCCGCGCGACGACGCAGACGGAGGTCAGGAAGGGGGGAGGACTCAAGGAGCGTCTGAAAGTTGGGCATACCCCGTCGCTAAGCAGCTTCCCTGCCTGCCTTCACCTGAGGAGGACTTCCCGTCGGTGGCCGCGTCTTTGTCCCCTCAAATCAAACCCGCCCATCCGTCCGGCAGGCCGGATCTCAGCCGCTGATCCGGACTTGTGACCATCTGAAAGGCATAAATGCCAGGTAATTGGTGCCAGACAATTGTTGTCGGAGGGCAAAGCCCTGGCCGATCGAATGGCGGCGCACATCGGCGGAAAGCGCACACCCTTGCTGGAACGACGCGGCAATGATGTGATCTGGTCGTGTGGCTGCTGTTCGGAGTCGTCGTTCCCGACTATGCGCACGTCGTCGAAATTCGTCCCGTCTTCACGGGCAGCAGTCGCCCGCGCGTAAAGTTCCGTGGTCCGCTCGTCCGGCATGGTCGCGACCTCGACGACAACCTCATAGCCGACATCGTTGCTCGCGACGTGCGGTTCTGGCGCTGGATTCGTTCAGCGGAGCGTGCTGGGCGGTTTCGCAGCCTGATGAATGGTCAAAGGGTTCTGTTCCGTCTGACGCTGTGGTTTTTCGACGAAAACAACAAGCTGATCACGCTCGATCGCGCGAGTGGCAGAACGCAAGCCGTGACACACTCCGCCGAGCAGTTCGACAACGAGACGAACATCCGTTTCTAACGAAGCACCTCAGGTGCTCACTAGAACTGTAGCCAGAGGCAGTGATAGACAGCGATCTGGTGGCCGAAAGCTCGCCGTCATGCGAACGGGTAGCAACAGGACGGGCTGGGCAACCGTGCAGCCGCCCCCGACCAAACCTCCGTCCGGCGTGGTTGGCTGCTCAAAATCAACTTGGACTGGCATCCGACCCTGTCCTAGTGTATGTCTTCCACATGATGGTCAAGAGCGATGTAGTAGACCAATCACCAGAGTTGGTTGAGACGGCCAAGTCCCGAGCGATGAAAAGCCTGGAGGAGTTGCTAAGGCCATTGTACGCAGAGATGGAGGCCAACCGGCGGTGCAACCAACTGCTCGCCAAGTCGGGGATGCAGACAGATGCCGAGTCTGAGCCCTCTTCACGATGAGCGTCGAGCCGACTCCCGACGCGGCAAAGCGTCTTAGAAGTAAATTTTTCGAGAGTTCTTCTCCAAAAGGTCTAGCCCAAGGCGATATCCTATTTACTAAGGCGTTAGATGAGGAGATTCATCGACTCGGCGGGGGCCATCTGTCCAAGGATGTCTACCCTTACTTCTTTGCTCGATATCAACTCTGCGTAGTGCTTAATGCAACCTGTGATTTGGTCTACGACGAGAAACGCCCTCCAAAGATAGACTGTGTACAACTTGTCGCACTGTCTCCACTGATAGCTACTCTTCGGCCTATCATCCAGAAGCACGCTGGCAAAGGGTTCGAGTTTGGTCTAATTGATGAGACAGGTTATAAGAACTTGGAGGATGAAGTTCGTCGCATTGTAGATGGGCAGCACAAGACTCGTTACTTTCTCCCTGGACTGCCCAACGAATTTTCGCTTAGTGCATGGACCGCACGGCTCGATGTGATTGTTTCTATCCGATATGAACACCCTACAGCATTTATATCGGCCCAAACTGGTCATAAACTTGTAGATCAGCGTGCATCGAAGTTAGCAGAAAACACAGCAGCATTGTTTAATCGAATTGCTCTGGAGGATGTCCGAGAGATGCTTGGTGTGCATGACTACCGGCAATGGCTCCGAGACCAGGTGAGCGTGATTTGTACTTGGGCAGACAAGAGTGCCTATACCGCGCTCTTGCCTCGTTTGCAGGAGGGTTGCGCAGGGCTATCTGGCGATGAGAAGCAGAGAAAAATCCAGGAGATCCTCAATTCGTATGTTCTAGCCGAAGCGCAGCCGAACACGTCTGGTTAGATTCCGCTTGCTATCCATAGCACTCTCTTTGAGAGATTGAAATGCAATCAAGCGCACGGTCGCATCTCTCCAAAGCGAACTATGTAGAACGTCCGATTTATAGCCAATATTTGTCGGTTCGACCTTCTTTAAAGAGGATTCCACTCTAAAAATCCCATCCTCGAGCCTATCCGACTTTATACCATCGCGCAAGGTGTTTGTGAGTTCTTTAATTTTTGGAGATACAATTTCAGGATCTTTCACTCCGGTAGATTCGCAGTGAGCTTTAAATAGAATTTCATGCTCGGATTTCTCAACTAGCGGAATAATTTTTTCAAGGACTTTTACTGGCATTGTTCTGGTAAAGTACATGAGAGATGCCAATTCTTCTTTTGTTAGGCCATCTAGGTTTTTGTCGTTCTTCTTAGCAGCGGTAGATGCCACGATGAAAGCTTGTTCAATAAGCCAATCATCTGTGCGCGAAAGAAAATCGATAGCATTATTAACAAAGGCAAAATCCTGCTTTTCGTGAAACACGCTATTCAGTGCCTGCAATAGCAGGTGATCGAACGTAGAATTCACTCTATGCATGTAAACTCTGGCATACATCTGTCTCCTGATAATTAGCACATGCTCAAAAGTAGGAATGAGTTTTTGAGGAATGCTGACATAGTAGATATTCTTGCCGTCTTTGGCGATTTGAATGCTATTGAATATATAGTGAAGATCTATGGCATTGCTTTTTATTCCGCAATAATATGCGTCGCGCTGTAGATAGTCAAGCTTATCTGCATCAAGGTCGCTCGATATGATTGCGTGGAGGCATCTCTTCAGAGATTCAGTATTGGCATCAGCAAGTATTCCGCCTTTGGGGGTAGCCAATTTTGAGAGCCACGAATCAAATCGCTTTGTCGATGGAATGGTTTCATCCAGTAGACTACAAATGTCCTGATCGATACCATCATAATAGTAGTCGGCGGATGGTTCACTCGATTCATGCAGGCTCTTAATGATGTACGAAATTATGGCACAGCTATAGTGCTCATGTTCCAATTTCCGTTCATACCATTCCTGTCGCTTCGGTTCCTCGATTTTCTCGAACCACGATTTTGGAATGCTGAGATCGGCTTTCGTGTCTTTGTCTTCGTCTTTGCTTAATAAATCTCGGGCGGTTCGTTTAGAAAGGAAATTTTCATATAAATGACTGAAAGGACCGTGTCCTATGTCATGTAATAATCCTGCTAAACGAACAACTCGTCGCACGTTATCGAGCGCATTGTTTGCCTCGCTCGAATCTCTGCGTATCCTTCTGAATAACGCATCAAAATACTGCCCTGCAATATGCATAACACCAATGGAGTGTTCAAATCTAGTATGTAGCGCACCAGGGAATAGAAGAAATACGTTGCCGAGCTGCCTGATTTTTCTCAAACGCTGAAACATTGGACTGTCGATAATCAGTCGTTCGTGCTCCTGAATCAGAATGGACTCGTGAATAGGGTCGGCTAGATATGTTGGGCTTTGAGATGATTCAGTCATTGGGAAGGCTCTCTCAAGGTGGCTAGATTTATGCCTGAAATTATTTTCCCATAATGCTCTGGAAACTGTCCAGTGATCATTTTTCTCATCGCAATTGAAGTGGTGCCATGCCTGCTGATGCGATTTAATTGAGTGCATACGGCCCCTGGGGCTCCCCGAGGTTGCGTGACTCAAAGCTCTCCTCTGCTTGGGCTCCGGGGGAGCGCCACTGACACTGGATCGGATGTGTGCGGAATCCCCATGATCACCTTCCATTCCGTGTCAAGTTTCATCGTGTGGGTACGCATCTGGAATGTAATGAGGACCACCGGTAAATTTTGGCTCATGTCAATTTTTACCAAGCCTTTGCCGTGTCATATGATACGGTTTCTCGACGGGAATGTAGGTTCGTGGTTGACGGACATAAAGCCGGAGAACATTTTGGTTACTTCGGTGGGGGGGCAGAGTGATTTTGTGAAGGTGTTGGATTTTGGGGTGGCTCGGGTGATTGGGCAGCCGCCGCTCACGCGAGTTGGGGAGGAATTGATTGGGACGCCGGAATTCTTGGCCCCCGAGATGATGTCTGCGTCGAGCGACCTGACTCCGGCGGTGGATTTGTACGCGCTTGGAATCATGCTTCACGACACCATCGTAGGGGAGCCCCCGTTTCGCGGGGATTTGAAGGAAATCCTTCGCGGGCACATGAATGTTGTTCCTCAAAAGCTGTCGAGCAGGCGGAAAGACACGCTGATTCCGCGCGAACTCGATGAACTGGCGTCTCGGCTGTTGGAGAAAAATCCGGCGCATCGGCCCACAGCGATAGAAACGGCGGAAACGCTGTCCCGGATTCGCGTGCTGCTTCCCTCGCGAGCCGTCAAGATGCGCATTGATGATTCGTCGGCGCGTTCGGCCACAGCAGTGCCGGTGGACCACGAGAAGCAAACGGAGATCCTGCCCCATCCGGGGACTGCGGTGGACCCGCGCGAGCCGACGGTGGGCTTGGGGGCTTCACCGCCCAGTCAGATCCAGCGGCAAGCCGAAATCGATGCAATCGACATCGAAATCACAGACATCTTTTCGCGGTTGTCTGCGCTGCTGGTTCAAGCGGGAGAAAAAATGTGGCTCGACGGGTGGCCGGAAAAAGCGCAAATGCTCCGTGAGCTGCTTTCAAACAACCAACTGGCGTGCGAAAAAAAGCGGCAGCGCGTGCAGATTCTGACGGAGCAAGTGCAGCGGCAACAAGCACGGCTGCAGGAGCAAAAGAGCGACCTGAAACAACAAATCCTGTCGCTGAGCCAACGGTTGCAGCTTGAACCGAACTTGTCTGAGCCTGCTCGGCAGCAAATCAAGCAGTTCATCGAACAAAAAGAGCGGTTGCTGGCGCAGGTGTTGTATTCGGCCCCCACCTCGCCCGAGCCCGAACTGTATCGGCTGCGTCGGGATTTGCAGGATTTGTCAGAGCAGGCCCAGGTCGGATGGCCTCAGCTTGCGCGTTTGATCGTGGACGACCGCAAAGCCGCCAAGCTGCCGGAACGGAGCACCATCGAGCTGCTTTTGGAAAAGCTCTCCGCAGCGCGGGCGATGCAGCTTTTGCTCAAGCGGCAACCCGTTCCAGTGTGAGCCCAAACCCCCATTGGGCGCCGATCGTCCATCCCCTCCTCACCCGCGAAACGAAGGCCACAAAAGGACCAGCCACCTAGCACTTCCAAAAAGGGCGGTTGCACCGGCTTAAAACGACCCCCGACCCCAGTTTGAAAGCAGCGCGCGGTCTTTTTTTGACCCTCGACCCCTCTTTGAAGGCGGTTGCACCGGCTTAAAACGACCCCCGACCCCATTTTGAAAGCAGCGCGCGGTCTTTTTTCGACCCCCGACCCCAGGTTCGGGTCGGTTTGTGATGTGTGGGGCAAACCCGGTGCGTTCGGGTTGTCTATTCGATGGTGGAATTGGTGACTTGGGGGGTTCCGGAACCCAAGAAGAAGATTCCTTTGTATCCCTTGGTTTCAAAACCGGCGCTGGGATTGCCGCTCAACACCGAGTCTTTGATCACCAGGGTGCCTGTGCGGTCGTTGCTTACGAAGAAAATCGCCCCGCCCCCTTCCTTGGCAGTATTCCCGGTCATTTTGACGCCGCACAGGGTCAGGGTAAACAGATTCCCATCGCAATAGATGGCACCTCCTGAGCCTCCTCCTGGAGTCCCACTGCGAGCCGGGTTTGCACCATACCCGATCGCACTGTTTTGCAGAAACAGACTGTTCAGAACGGTATAGGAAACACCGATGCTCGATAGGCCACCACCATTGGCGCCGCTGTTTTGCAGACCTGTCTCTCCGCCAAAGGTGCTGTTTACGACATAGGCAGGCCGACCCTCGGATTGTTGCAGGACACGGATCGCCGCCCCGCCAACATCGGGTCCGGTGTCATCGACCACGTTGCGAAAGAACCGCGTGTTGATGGCTTTGAAGCGCCCGCCGCTGGCAAAGATGGCACCACCGCCGTAAGGAGTCTGTCCCTTGGCATTCCCATCCACAAACGTGAGATTCTGTACGGTCAGTTGAGGGTGGTCCTGGTTCTGGCAGTGCGTGGTGGTCCATTTCTGCTTTTGATCACAGGTATTTTGATACAGGATTCGGACCTTCCCGTTTCCAGACAACGTGACCTTTCCGCCCCCATCGATCACAATTTTCGGCCCCCGATCGTTAAAAATCTTCGCTGTTTCGGTCAGGTTGATCTGTATGGGATCGGGGCCACACGAAAACGTGATGATGCCTCCTTTGGCCACAGCAGAGACCACGGCAGCAGACGTGCAACTTTGCGGAGTCCCATCTCCAACCACAGAGGTGGGCGTGGAGACATCCTCAAGGTTCGCTTCAGTAGGAATTGCACACTTGCCATCCGGGTTGCCAGGTCCCGGAGTATTCGTGGGAATGGGTGGAGGGTCGTCGATGAGCTCGGAAGATGGAGGGTTGCCATCCCCACACCCCGAAAGTAGGAAGCCGCAACTTGCGGCAGTTCCAAGCGCGGCGCGAAACAACCCTGTACGCAAAAACTCTATGTTCATGAAGTCCCCCTTTGTCCCATGAAATGTACCCTGTCTAGGTCGGCCAGAAAACGGTGGCGATCCGACGGCCCCTGCGAAGCTGCGCCAACTCCTCCCAAACCCTGACGTATTCGTTCTGGCAACCTCCCAAAGACACGTTTGCTGCACTGCGTTGTACGCCTTGCGTCATTGTTACGGTTTCTGGCATGCAGGATTGAAAAAGAGGAAAAACCGGTTGACGAAACGATTCCTTTTTCGGTACGAACGACCCTTCCGGGTGTTCCGGCTGTTTCCTTAACCTCCCAAAAAACAAAAAAAGGAGTGTTCCCATGATGAAACGGTTTTCCCTGAAAGTGCTTCCGCTGTTTGCCGGTCTGCTGGTTCCTGGCACGTTCTCTGGATGTGGTGGCGAGCTGGACGTTGCTGAACTGCAACAACAGCTTACCGAGACCAAAGCCGCCAAGATCGTTCAAGCAGACTTTGACAAGTACACGACGTTGGCGAACGTCAAGGGATGCAAGTTCGTGGTGGCGGGCGGCACGGCGACGTTCACTCCATCGAACGAACTGTCGATGTACCTGTACAAAGATCCAAACGGAGCGGCGCACAAATCGACGTTTGCGGTTCCCCCGATCACTTCCCCCGCTGCCAGTGTGGACATCACGAGCCTTGAAGCAGAGATGGCGAACACAGGAATCACGATGTCTGGTGCGACGGTCAGTGTGAAACTCGCTTTCCACGGTCAGCTCCACATCGAAGCCACACTGCCGCTCTTTGGGAAATTGCCGGCAGACCTGGTGATCAAGTCGTCGAGCCTGACGGCGAACATGGGTTATGACAAAGCGACGGCGCGAGCCAATGCCCAGTCTGTGAAAGCCAACTTCAGCATCTCGACCAAGAATTGCGGTCGCACGGGTTGGTGCAACGGAATCATGGATGCGTTCATCAAGTCGAGCATTCCGTCGTTGGTGGAAGCGCCTCTCAAGGACCTGCTGAACAAGACGCTCAACGATCCAGACGTGACGGATGGATTGAATGAGGGTCTGACGATCATGTACAACTTGAAAGATCCGAAGCCCACCCAGTGGTCGATGGTGAACGGCAGCTTGTCGCTCGCTTCGTCTGCGTTCAACTTCAACGTTTCACGCACCACTCCGTAGCATCTCTGCATCCCCTCTGTACCCCCTCTGTACCCTCTTCCAGATCGCCTCTGTTTTGCTAGGTGGTGTCTTCTTGTAGGCGCAGTTCTTCCGCGACTTGGGATGAGGTCAAACGCTTTGCGGGGTCTAGTTGCAAACAACTTGCAACCAAGATTTCGAGCGCCGGATTCACATTCGGCAGTTTGGTGTGCAGTTTGGGGGCTTCCATCGAATCTGGAGAGGCAGAGATATCGACGGGCGGGCGTGAAAATGGCAGTTCTCCGGTCAGCAATTCCCAGGCAATGACCCCCAAGCTGAAAACATCGGCAGGCGGGCCAACTGCCGAACTCCCCTGGCTGCTTTCAGGCGCAATGTACATCGGGGAACCAATCACGATCCCATGGGAAGATACGTCGAGTCGGTCAGAAGAAATGGTCCCGGAACTGCTCACTTTTTGTTTTGGGTATGTTCCAGACTCCGCGCCTTCTTTCACACGCAACGCCGCAACCCCAAAATCAAAGAGCTTGATTTTCGGTGTGTCACTGTCCTCTGTCACCAAGATATTGCTTGGGCGCAAGTCGCGGTGAACGACCCCGCACGCATGGATTTCTGCCAGCGCCTCCGCAATCTGTCTGAGCACACCGAGTGCAAACCTGAGTTCTTTGTACCGACTGCGATGTTGACGGAGTGTCTGTCCTTCCACCAGTTCCATGACCAGGAAGGGAACGCCGTTGTCTGTCACATCGACATCTTTGATGGAGACCAAATTGGGGTGATCAAGTCGTGACAAAATTTGCGCTTCGCGCAGGAAACGAATCACACCGGTCTTGTCCGTGGCCTTTGTTAGGACCTTCGCCGCCAAGTGTTTTCCGTCTGTGGTCCGTTCAACTTCGACAACGACTCCTGTAGCGCCTGTGCCGAGCAAACAGATGATTTTGTAGTGCTCCCCAAGCATGGATTGAACCTTGAGGTGTGTTTCCCCCTGCGCGGAAAGAGGTCTCTGCAAAATCAGGTCGAGGAGTCTTCGTGAGCGTTGTTCGATCTGTCTGCGCAGTTCATCGTTGAGCTGTTTGGTCGCTGCATTTCGGGAAGACAGTTGCTTGATTTTTGACCGAACATCCGACCGCAAATGATTCAGTGCATCGGCCAGGGATTTGAGGGGATTGTCTTGAGGGACCTCAATTGGAGCATCCAGGTCTCCCTCTGCAATTCGCTTGGCAGCTTGGAGCAACGCCGCTTGTTCGCCAAGACGAATCTGGGCTTGCGCGGCCTCTGTTTGCAGTTGCAGTTGGGCTTCGCGTGCCTTGATGAAACGTCGCGCGACAATCACTCCTACCGACAGGACAAACAGCGCGACAGAGTACTGTGTAAGCACTACGTATCGTTGAAATACGTTGATGGTGGCCAGCAAGTCATACAGCGTGGGCATGACGGAAATGGCCATTCCCACGCTCATGATCCGTGCTTCCAGGGTTCCCATCATGTTGATCCGTATGGCATTGACAAACAGAACAAAAAACATGACGAGCAGAAAGAGCTGAAGGGGCAACAGAAACCACTCAAAGGGGAAGACATCGAGTGCGGTTAAGAGCAAGGAAGACAGATAGAAAACGACGAAGAATCTGGCCAAGTGCCTGAGCAATTGCAAAGGGCCACTTCCAAACAGAGCATCCACAAACGCGCACAAGGAGGCCGCCATCAGCGCAAGCGTTGAAAGCTCCACGACACGCGCAAGTTCTTGGTCACCGAACAGAAAAATACGAAGGGGGGAGCGGGCGAGAAGATAGGCACCAGAGGTCAGGGCAAAGGTCCCATAATATGCAAAGTCCCGTCGGTGTTCGATGGCGGCAAGTGCGAGGCCAATGAGAGCCAAAACCATCAACATAGAGCCGACCATCACAGTGGAGAGACCCCCACGGATGGTCATTCCGATGATGGCGGAGTGTTCTCCGATGAGTTGATCTCGATGGACTCCGATATGCCAATAACGGGACTGAACTCGCATCACCATGCGCTTGCCTGCGTAGTCGCGCCCGAGCGGTAGATAGAGTCGATACACACCCGAAAACCTCGCGTGGGACAGCAAGTTTCCCGGAGACTTATCGACGAGAATGCCGTCCAAATAGGCCTCGTAATGCTGATCGACAAAACGAAAGAAAATCACGGGGTCTGTGTATCCAGAAAGGGGGAGGGTAGTGCGAAGCCAAAGTTCGTTGTGTCCACCCCGTCCAGGAGGAGACTCTGTTGGACCGACGACAAAAGAACCGTCGTTCCAGTTTTTTTGAAGACATAGGGGTTTCTGTGCAGAGTCCAACGGACAAGCCCCGTAACGGTATTCCCAAACTCCTTGAAACGAGGAGACGGAACCATGTATCGGAAGTTCCCGATCCCCAGATGAGCACGCACAGAAGCATGCGATCACGGCCAAAAGCAGCATGGCAAACATGCGTCTGGCGCATCGCCCGTTTAGATGTTGTGAAGTGCAACTCCCATGCGTGCAAACAGAAGGAAGTTCCATGCTCCTAATTCCCCACAAGTAACAGCGTGATGAGGACCCCCAGGCAAATGGCAATGAGAACAAACAACACTGCGACAAGTTGGGCTCGACGCTGTGGTGTTAGGAAGCGGTTTGCGTGGGGGGACTTTTGCAAACTGTCTCCAGATTTCCTTGTAATGGCCACAGGAATGGGCTTGATCGCGCTGGCGCTGGCGGCCCCCCGACCTGGAAGGAAACTCATTTGCTGCCAACTCGAGTCCTGTGCTTGAGGCAGGAGTTCGGTTGGATCTTCCGCCTTGGGAGGATGTTGCGAGTTCAGGGGAGACATGGGCCCAGACGTTCGTTCGAGCGCGCCTCTCCCAAATTGATCGCTCTGCAAATTCCCAAGCACTTTCAGACGCTGTGCAACGTCTTGCATCGGGGGTCTGTGTTTGGGATCTTTGGTCAACATGGACAGGACAAGTTGGTCTAGGCGGTCATCGACCATGGAAGCGAAGTCGCGCAACCGGGGAGGCGGCTGGAAGATGTGCAGCGCGATGTACTCTCCTGGCATTTCGGTGAGGAATGGGGGGCGTCCCGAGAGCATCTCAAACAACATCACGCCAAGGGCATACACATCACTTCGATCACCAACATTCTTGGCACCGCGACATTGTTCCGGGGACATGTAGATCGGTGTACCGAGCAACATGTTGGTGCCGGTGTGAAAGGACCCCTTGTTCGCGTCTGCGAGCTTGGCAATCCCAAAATCGAGTATTTTGACCCGCTCTCCTGATGGGGCTTCGGAGTCAGGAACCAGGAAAATATTTTCGGGTTTCAAGTCTCTGTGAATCACCTGACTTGCGTGTGCGGTGGCCAGGCCCGAGGCGATTTGGCGACCAACGGCGATGGCCATGGACTCTGTGAGTTTTTCCTCCCGATGCAAACGACTGCGAAGAGACTCTCCCTGGAGAAATTCCATTGCCAAATAGACAGTGCCATCGGGAGTCGTGCCGTAATCGAATACGCGCACAATGGCTGGGTGGTGCACGATGTTGGTGGCTCTGGCTTCGTTGAAGAAGCGGGTCGCCATCTCGGGATTGAGCGCCAATTCGCGGTGCAAAATTTTGATGGCAGCTCGACTCCCGATGTCCTCACGGACGGCCTCGTAGACGGTTCCCATGCCACCTTCGCCCACCATCTGCATCAAGCGATAGTGTCCGACAACTTGGCCAATCCGATGATCTGGCGTGCTGTCCGCCGCCCTCTGCATGCAGACGAAATCCCCGATGGCAGTGTCCCACGCCGGATGTAACAAGCAAAGGCATTTTCGGCATTCGCTTGCACAAGGAATTGTGGGCCAGGAATTGTGAGCCGGACGTGTGTTTTTTGGTCCCCAAATCGGTTTGCCCGCGACAAGATAGGCCCCGACACACGACATTGTTCGGGAAGGCGTTTTTCGTGAGAGTGTCTATCGTGATTCCGGTCTACAACGAGGCAAAAACCGTCGGCACAGTCATCGATTTGGTGTCCAAACTCGACTTTGAAAAAGAGATCATCGTCGTGAACGACGGTTCGACGGATGGCACTCACGAGGCGCTCATTCCCTACGAGGGGCGCGAAGGTGTGCGCATTTATCACTGCCCGGTCAATTTGGGAAAGGGTTCGGCGGTGCGCATCGGGTTTCGACTTGCGCAGGGCGACATTGTGACGGTGCAGGACGCGGATTTGGAACTAGACCCGAATGATTATCACAGGCTCCTCGGGCCGATCGTTGCGGGGGAAGCAGACGTGGTGTACGGCTCGCGCTTTTTGCAAAGCGACAACCGCTCACCAAGGCGCGGACTGCGCTTGTTTTTGTGGGCGAACCGGGCACTGACGGGGTTTGCGAATGTGCTGTACGGCAGTCAGCTCACGGACATTGAAACTTGTTACAAACTGTTCCGTCGAGAAGTGCTGGAAAAACTGACGCTGCGGGCTTCGCGTTTCGAGATTGAACCGGAACTGACGGCGCAAGTGCTGAAGAACGGTTATCGCATCGTCGAGCTGCCTATCTCGTATTCCCCTCGCACACATGCCGAGGGAAAGAAAATTGCATGGATAGATGGGTTTGTTGCGGTGTACACGCTGGTAAAACAGCGCTTTTAGCCCCTCCCCAACCAGAAACCACTGCTTGAGACCCAGAACGTTGCGTGTTTGGACCCAGAACGTTGCGTGTTTTGGGGGGAACGTGGGGGCAGGGGCTTGGGGGCCTTATTTGCAGGTGGCGGTCTGGATGGGGGAGGGGACCAGAGTTTGGCCGTCCAGGCGGTAAGGCATGTGGCAGCGGAGCCACTTTGAGACCTCTGCCGCCGTTCTTTGTTCGCTGCGGATGTCCCACACGATGTGGCGGCCCGCGTCGTCGCTGGAAAAGAGCTTTTTTCCGTCCGGGCTGAGCACGATTTTCGCCCCCGCCAACCCTTTTAGCTCTGCGACGAGTTTCCCCGTTTCGATGTGCCACTGCCGAATCGTGTCGTCTTCGTGCGTCGTGAACAGCCGTTTCCCGTCCGGGCTTAACACCACGTCGCGCAGCGGGCTTTGCGGCTTCGCCAGCGACATCACCAGCCGCCCAGTCGCCGTTTCCCACACCCGCACCGAGTCGTCGAGGTGTACGGACAAAAGATGCGCGCCTTTGGCACCAAAGAGCACCTTTTGAAAGTCCTGCATCGTCTGCGGCAGCTCCCACATCTTTTTTCCCGTCGTGGAATCCAGCACCACGGCGGGCAGGTCCGGCTGGGCGCTGAAGACGCGCTGGCTTTCGTCGCTCCACGCGAACACGCCGCCAAACTGTTCGACCCACGCATCGCCTTGCGGGAAAGGCCGCAACCAGCGGCTTTTGCCTTGCGCCTCGATGAAAAGCTGTTTTCCGTCTCGGCCAAACTCAAACACGAGTGGCGGCGTCGAGGTTTTTCCCTGCTGCACAAGCGTCGGCGCGCTGCCATCGAACGGAAACAATTTGATCGAACCCGGCGCTTTCGGCGTCGCTGGCATGGCCGCAACCGCGTACTTGAGGTCCGGCGAAACACCCACTTCCAGCACGTTCGGGGGCAGCCGACGGTGTTCTGCCAGCGTGCGCCCGTTCGTCGTGTCGATGACCCGAATCAGCGGCAGGTCGCTCACGATCATCAGCCGCTTTCCGTCTGGAAACCACTTCACTTGGACCAGCTCTCCGCCCAGGTTGGTGTGCTGGTGCAGCATCTTGCCCTTGCCCACATCCCAGACGGTCACGCGCCCGCGTTTTTCCCCAATCGCGACTTTCGCTCCCGTCGTCCCGCCCGTCGGGCCCGTCCCGCCCATCGGAGCGAAGTGAAGGGTTCCGTGGGGCACCTCTGCCAGGGATTTGCCGGTTTGGGCGTCGTGCAGCCGCGTCTTGCCATCGGGATGCAGCACAAAAAACGCCCGGCCATCGGGCGAAAACGAGTGTTCCAAACCATCTTGCGCCCCTTGCAGACGCACCAGCGGTTTGCCCGTTTTCAAATCCCAAGCGGAATACATCCGTCCCTCGTCGCGCACGAGCAGCCGCTGACCATCGCTCGAGAACTGCACCTCGACCGGTTTTTGGATCGGGATCGGGAACACCGTGTGGCCGCTCGCGACCTCGCTTTGCGCCCGCGCCGGTTCTGACTTCTGTTCGGGCTTCTGTCCGGGTTCGACTTTGCGAAGGGAAATCCGCTCGCCCGCGTTTTTGAAATACAGATAACGAACGTCGCTGCCGAACGAAAACGCCGATGTGTCGTGCGGCGTCGTCGTCGTGTACCTCGGCTTCGATTCCGCGACATCCCAGACGGTGAGCTTCGATTGCGCATCAAGGACGCCAAAGTACGCGCTCTCCGGGCTCCAATGCGCTTCGACGACCGCAAGTTTGCTCGGCCCCACCTGCTGATTGATCACGCCCACTTGCTGCCCCGTCGCCGCGACCCAGAACCGCACCGTTCCATCCATCGCCACCGTCGCCAAGTACAAACCGCTCGGGCTAAACGAGGCATCTTTGAGCGCCCCGACCGGTGCCCCGAGCGACACCTGCCGCCCCGTTTGCGCGTCGTACACGCCCAGACTCGACGGATTGCGCACCAAAATGTGCCGTCCGGTTTGGCTGAACGTGATGTGTGTCTTGTCCTCTTCGTTTTCGTCGTCGTCGTCCAGCGTCGCCCGCTTCCGGCCCGTCTCTGCATCCCACAAAGAGACCGTCCCCGCGTCGCTCAGCGTCACCACCTGTTTCCCATCCGGGCTTGGCAGGAATGTCCGAACGCTGCTGCTCTTTTCCGCCAAAAGCGCCACAAACGAACCCTCGTTTACGTTCCACAGACAGGCGACTTGGCTGGGTCCGTCCGTTTGCGCGTCCCGGCTTTTGTGCAGCGTCAGCGCCCGCCGTCCGTCCCCCAAAAACAGCGTGTCCGTCACAAACGAATTTTGGTACCGCAGCTCCGCGTAGTTTTTCCCCGTCGTCAAATCGAACAGTTGTGGCCGCGTCTGCTTGCCAAACACCGCCGCCCGCCGCCCGTCCGTTGAGAACTGCGCCTTCTGGCCGTCCTCAACCAACTTCACGCGATTTTCCACCGTGTCCCAAATGCGGATTTTTGGCTGCGCTTCCGTTTTCGAGATCAGCACATACCGTCCTCCCGGCGAGAACTGCACGTCCGTCGTGCTTTCCGTGGCTTCGCTGCGCAGCTCTGCCAGCAGTTTTCCCGTCGCCATGTCCCACAGATGCAACGTGTCGTTCGGACTTGTGCCACGGCTAACCGTGAGGAGCCTTCGTCCATCGTTGCTCAGCCTGTGTACGCTCACGTCCACCGCAGACAGGCTCGCCAGCGACACGCCCCGCTCTGCGTCCCAAACGTGCACTTGTTTCCGGTTGTCGATCGAATAGAACCGCGTTCCGTCCGGGGTCACCACCACATCGACAATCGGCAGATTCGGCACCGTCGGTTGAGGAATCCGCCGTCCCGTCGAACCATCCCACAGCGACAGCGAACCAAAAAAACTCAGCGTCAGAATCCGCTGGCTCGACGGCAAAAAATGGATTTGTTTTACGTCTGCTTGCTGCTCGACCACCGTGCTTTCCAGCGAAGCCACCCGGCGCATCGCGTCTCCCAGCCATTCCAGCGCCAGAGGTTCCCCCACCCCCTGTTCGTACGCTTTGCCCAGAAACAGCGCCGCCTCGTAATTTCGACCCGCCAAAAGCGCCCGCCGCCCTTGCTCCAAGTTCACAAACGGAGGCAGATCCGGCCCTTTTGGCACCACCTGCGACGGTTCCGCAGGCACAGTCGTTTTTTCGGGAGCGACCGATTTTTCAGGAGCGACCGATTTTTCAGGAGCGACGAATTTTTCAGGAACGACCGATTTTTGAGCCGCGACGGTTTTTTCAGGAGGGACCGATTTTTCAATGGGGACCGATTTTTGAGCCGCGACGGTTTTTTCAGGAGGGACCGATTTTTCAGTGGGGACCGATTTTTGAGCCGCGACGGTTTTTTCGGCGGCCACGGGTTGCTTTGGACCCACCGGAACCGCCGTTTGGTCTTTCGCGGGCGGTTTCTCAGCCAGGCCCGGTGCTTTTGGTGCCGGCACCCCAGGTTTGGAATCGAGTTTTGCTGTTTCTGGGTGGAGCTTGGCTGAATCTGAATGGAGTCCGTCTGCCGTTGGAATGGGCTTGGCCGCCGTTGGAATGGGCTTGGCCGCCTGGGGACGAACCGCGTTCTTTTTCGCAGCCGCCGTGATCCATTTCGCAGCCGCGCCTGTGGACTTTGCGACCGCCGCTGTGGATTTCGCAGCCGCAGTGCTCCACTTCGCAGCATTCGCCTTGGGGGTCGCCGCCGTCGCTTTCGGAGCCGCTGCCGTCGCTTTCGGAGCCGCCGCCGTCGCTTTCGGGGCCGCCGCCGTCGCTTTCGGAGCCGCCGCCGTCGCTTTCGGAGCCGCCGCCGTCGCTTTCGGCGCGACTGCCGTTCGTTTGGCTGGGACTGGCTCGCGCTTCGCTCCAGCCGGACCGGCGGGCACTTTCGCCGCCCCTTGCGTCGTTTTTGCCGCTCCTTTTGTGGTTTGGGCCGTCTTGTTTTGGGGTGGTGCCTCGGGATGCACGGGCCTCACAGGCGCACTGAGAGCGGGACCTCCCGCTGGGTTCACGTTTTTTTCAGAACCCGTTTGTGCCGACGAAGGCTCTGTTGCCAGCATCAAAGCCAGCGGCACCGCGACCGTCAAAAGCTTCCTTTTCATGTGCAGTCCCCCCAAATGGACCTGCTCTGTCTATGTGCGCAGAGCGGCCCATTTTACAACTGCAAGCCCTCCCAAAACCACGCAAAAACCACCGCCTCGGCTGCCTCCCGTTTTCACAACATCATGTCTTCCCCGGCGCTGATGCTGTTGTGAGAACGGTGTTTTTTCGGTGTGGGGTGTGGGGATCTTTGGTCAGAGAGGGAAGACAAAAAGAGGGTCTAGACCCTTCCAGTGCCCTGTGCTGCATGGGTGAAAGAGGGTCTAGACCCTTCCAGTGCCCTGTGCTGCATGGGTGAAAGAGGGTCTAGACCCTTCCAATGCCCTGTGCTGCATGGGTGAAAGAGGGTCTAGACCCTTCCAATACCCTGTGCTGCATGGGTGAAAGAGGGTCTAGACCCTTCCAATGCCCTGCGCTGCATGGGCGAAAGAGGGTCTAGACCCTTCCAATGCCCTGTGCTGCATGGGTGAAAGAGGGTCTTTGCCCTTCCAAGGCCCTGCCCCGCATGGGCGAAAGTTTGTGACCGAGCTGCTGCGAACGCACACCGCATGTCTGACCTCCGTGAGAGATCGTTGTATGGGTTTGCTCGGTCCCGAACCTTTCAGGCAAAGTCAGGCAAAGTCAGGCAAAGACATATATGGTCAGGGGAGTTCCAAGTCTTGCGCTTTGATCCACGCCACGCGGTGATTGAAGTGGACTTGGTAGTATTCCGTGTTGTCTTTGACGACGATTTGCTTTTTGGGGTCGTGCGCGGGGACAAATTCTTTCGCGTAGTAGTAGTCCCCCAAAGCACGTACACCCAGGACGTAGGTTTGCCCGGCGGGCAGGTCGTAAATTTTTTCGGGAGTCAAAGGAACGGTGGGCGGAAAAAAGGACGTTTCGTTCGGATAGGCGACTCCATACACCGGTGCAGAGGGTTTCGCGGACACAGGTCTACCCCGGACTGCCACCGCCGTCCGCGTCAGACTCCGATTCGGGTTGTGAAAGTACGCCAGCTTGCCGTCAAAGAAAATCCCATCAAAGTCACCGACCCTCTGCGCCCGAACATACATCGGGCCCGTCCCGATTTTCGTGCCCCAATTGTTCATGCGGTCGCCAGGGACTCCTTTTAGGTACTGATTTTCAATCAGCGCAGCCATCAGCGATGGACCTGTCCGCAGCAGCGCAAAATTCGATGGGGCAGGGGGAACATCGCGGCAATCGGGAGGCGTGCCCGCATAACAATACGAGCCCGGTTGGGTGTTTTGTGCAAACGGGGGCACAAACAGAATCGGTTGTCCTTCATGACCGGGGTCCTCTGTATCAGAAAGGGGTGCGGACAGAAGACGCATGTAGCGTTCCCAATCCCAATAGGGGCCTGGGTCCCAGTGCATTCCTGCTTGTCTTGCCGCCGTCACGCCAGGCATCTCATCGTGTCCCAAAATGTGCTGTCGATCGAGGGGAACTCCATACGTCTTGGCCAAGTGCCGGACCAATTTTGCAGACGCTGCATACATCGCGTCTGTGAACCATTTGTGACCCTCGATCGCGATGGCTTCGTGCTCGATGCCGATCGAGTGCATGTTGAAATACCAATTCCCTGCATGCCACGCGACATGACGAGGGGACACAAACTTCGCCACCCGACCGTTTTCCGAGCCCACCAAGTAGTGTGCAGAGGCGCTTGCACGCGGATTTTGAAAGTGGGAGACCACTCCGTTCCAAGCCCCCTCCGTTGTGTGAATCACGATGTAGCGGATGTCCAGACCGTCGCTTGGTCGATTCGCCAGGTCGTAGTTTCCATAGTCCCCCATTTTTTCAGATCGGGCTTCGTATGCGGCGGGAATGTCCTCACACACAAGGTCTTCCGGGCAATCGAGAAAGACTTTTTCATCCGGCTGCGTGGGCACTTTGGGTGGGTCTTGCGAAACCTCTGTTTCTGCTGGATCGCATCCCGTCGGCCCCAAACCCCCAAGACCCATGACAAGAACCAGCACAGGAAACAACGAGGGACGATGGGGCGGCGTAAACAGACATCGCGCGAGATGGCCCGGCAGACCTCGGAGACCGTGTGAAAAGAGAGTTTTGCGATTGGACATGAAGTACCTCCGTTTCCGCGAAACAAGACGACGGCGGCTACTTTGTCACACCCACTTCTCTTTTCAAATCAAATGATTTCGATCTGTTCAACCTATTCAACGCGCCAAACTTTGATCTCTTTTTTCTGTTTTCCGGTGTCTGCTTCGGGCTTGTCCTTTTCTGGTTTGGCTTCTGATTTTGTCTCTGTGTTCCCTGATTGTCCGAGCCCTTGTTTTTCTCCAGAACCTTGTTTGGGAGGTTTCTTTTTTCGCCCCCTTTTTCCCACTTCAGGCTCGGCAGAATCCTTCGCTTTCTCGTTCTCTTTGACACGAGCAGACGCACTCTCTTGGGCGTTCTGAGGGTCGCTTTTCCCATGGACCACAGTGGTACCCATTGGAGTAGGATTCGATGTCTCTGTCGTCTCTGTTCTGGGTGTGGTTGATATTGTTGTCGCTGGATGTTGCTGTTTTTGCTGTTTTTGCTTTTTCTGTTCACGAGGCGGCATCGCCAAAATTACCCACAACAGGACCAAACTCAGCAGGGCAATCGTTCCGAGCAGCATCGGAATGAATCGATGCAATTTCCCCTTTTCCGGCGTGGTTTTCGCTAAGGGGTCCGGTATTCCTGATGCAGATTGGTTGGATGAGGCTTTGCCCGTATGAAACAGCGATCCCGATCCAGCCTCTGTTTTTCGGACAACTCTCTGAGGCGCGTTCCCGGTAGAAAGGGGGGCATTGTTTCCCGTGACCTGCGGAATCAGTGCAGAGAGCCTTTGTGCGACCACAGAAATCGTAGGCCGTTCTGCCGGGTCCTTCTTCAGCATCTCTGCGATGAGTTCATCCAGCTCGGCCGGTGCTGTCGGTGCAAACTCCCTCAGTCGAGGAGCGGCCTTGAACATATGCTGCCGCATCATCGCTGCCGCCGTATCGGCCAGAAACGGCAACCTCCCGGTCAACATCTCAAACAACATCGCCCCAAACGCATAAACATCCACCTGTGCCCCCAAATCCTCCCTCCCCTCACACTGCTCCGGTGCCATGTATAGGGGTGTCCCCATGATCATTCCTACAGTGGTTTTGCGAATGGGGCCGTCTAGGAGTTTGGCGATTCCGAAGTCTAGGAGTTTGATTCGTTCGCCAAGGGGGGCCACAGGGTCGGGGACGACAAAGAGGTTTTCGGGCTTGAGGTCTCTGTGAACGATGTTTTTTTGGTGGATGACTTCGAGGGCAACGGCGGTTTGGCGCGCCAGTTCGACGGTCATGTGGAGGCCGAGACTTTCGCCCTGTTGCTGTGCGCGTTCGATGCGGGTCAAAAGGGGTTCCCCTTCCAGGAACTCCATCATGATGTAGGCGGTGCCATCGTCGAGCTGGCCGTAGTCCATGATCTTGACGATGCTGGAGTGTTGGGCACGGCTGATGGCGTCCGCTTCGTTGAAGAAGCGTTGAACTACTTTTTCATCTTGAGAAAGCTCGGTGTGTAGGACCTTGACTGCAACGCGCTGTTTGATCTTGTCGTGTGTGGCCTGGTACACGACGCCCATGCCTCCCTGGCCGATGCGGGATGTGATTTTGTAGTGGCCGATGTTGCGGCCCACCATGCGATCCGTATTTTGGGAGGGATTCCCTTGGGCAACCATCACGCGAGATGTCCTTGTTCCGAATCATTGGACGCGGAGTGCGCACAGTTGGTTCCCCCATCGAATGCACGTCCGATCCCAACCCATCATGATACGCCCGAACAGGACGGGCTACCAAGTTCACAGAATGGGTGCAATCAGCCGGCGGTCTGTCCTTGGGTACAAAGTCCTGTAGGCTTTCCCGAAAGGCTCTTAGTGAGTCGCCCAGCGCGTGATTTTTTTCGGACTGATGTCCATGCGGAGCGGTTGAAAGGTACCCTCATCCCCTACCTTCCACTCAAAGGAGAGCTGTGCTACCCCTCCTGACACGAGCTTGGGCATCTCTGCTTCTGGGATTTCGCCAAGGAGCAGACTCGCCGACCATCGCCCCTTTCCTTCATCGCGATCGGTCACAGCCGAAAGCTCTTTTGGAAAGGAGTGGCGGACCGCGCCTCCGGCGCTTTGCAGCACGGCTTGTCGTACAGAGACCTTCTTTTTGGATGTGGCATAGGGAGCGATCCACACAAAGAAGACATTTTGGTTGTTGGAATGTCTGGACCTGACCACTACCGTCGCGACGACATCATCCACGCGGAACGGAGCAAGTTGCGATTTGCTCAAAGACAGCCCATCGTGGACCTCTTCAGTCGGGGTATGTAAATAGACGGTTTCGTCTGACAGATTGCACCCGCACAGGGCAAGCACGGACACGACCCAACGGCTCAAACCGGACCGGATGGTACTCATGTGAAAAAGCACTCCTTGCGTCCGGTTCTAACACGAAGTGTGTGGCACTCTCTACGCTCTATTCCGCCTGTTGTTCGGTTCTCTGTTGTTCTTCGTCTTTGCCGCCAAACCAGCCGGATACTGTGTCCCAACCGGCGGACAGTTTCTTGCCGGCTGCGGACGCCTTGTCGCTCACAAAACCTTTGGCACCTTGCCACGCATCCGATGCTTTTTCATATTTTTCGGGGCCGAGTACTCGTTGTCCGAAGGTCGTTCCTTCGTCGCCCCGCACGGTGCCGCCAAACCAGTACGGAACGACATCAAGGGCAAAATGCCCAAGGTTCCGACCGATCCCTTCGAGGCTGAGATCTTTGATGCCTCCCTTGGCGGGGTTTACGTAGTTGTAGGTAGCTTGGTAGGGGCCCCGTTCCATTGTCTGGCCGGTGTCGCCATCGAATACGGCTTCTTGACCCCCAAGCCCCAGGAAACTGTTGGGATTCTCTTTGACGTACTTTCGTTCGGGGGTGCCGTGGTGGTTGTCGTGGTAGATCGTCTCTGCTGCTCCCATTTGACGCCACGCGGGGTCCTGTTTGATGGTCTCTTCTGGGAGCGCGGGGCCGTTGCGCGCGTCGCGGCCTTCAAAGTTCCATGAGGTCAAACCGTGATAGGCTTTTTGGCCCAGATTTTTTGCGCCCGACCACAGTGAGGATAGGAGACCGGGGCTCTCCTCCGATTTTGTGGGAGTCTCTGGGATGGGGGCCGCTTGGGGAGGCTCGGGTTTGCGGCCCTCCCATGGTGTCGGAGTCTTCTGATGAACCGGTGGATGCACAAAGGGAGAGTGCTTTTCGGGATGATGTGGGTGTCGCTTCTCGAACGCCATGGGACAACTCCTTGCGATCTAGATTTCGGCTAGGTCGTGATGAAGTTGACCGTCTATACAAGACTTCTGCGTCTAAAAAGAGGTTCTACCTAACTGGGGGAGGCGGGAGTGTTGAGGAGGCGCAACATGTGGGGCCGGGCTCTCCGTACACGTACACGAACCTGACCTGCATCGACATGAGCCGGAAATAGCACGAGCAGCAACGCCCGATGCCCAAGTGGTGCCGCGCCAAGCTGCATTGCACCAAGAGACGGATTGTCTTTGGGCACTCGCAGCGCGACGTAGCGATCTTCCACGGGAATTTCCAAATGGCTGGCTTGCTGGGTTTCCAAAATCAAGTCTGCCGCTACATCGGCCACTTCATTCACCAGCGTGCCGTACAAAACGCTTCGCTCACCTGCGTGGGCAACCACTGCGCCCTCCAAACTGCACACCAACACTTTGCAGGCCGCAGTAGAGCGCAGAAGCCGGTCACACAGACTGTCCAGCGAAGCGGACGAACCGACTTGCATAGTGCAATTTTGGCACATTTCCTTCGCTGCCTTCCAGTTCAAAACGCTCGTTTTTTCAGGCAGTACCGTCTGCAAAAGAACCGAGAAAAAAGGAGGCTAGGGAAGGCCGACTACTCGGTTGCGTCCTTGCTTTTTGCCTCGCTGGAGCACTTCTTGACTCTGACGAAGAAACTGCACGAGATCGGTGCCAGGTTGCAGGGGCAGAACGCCGATTGTGACGGTGATGGAAAGTTGATCACCCTCGAATGCGAAGGTTTCGGCACTCGCCGCTTTGCGAATTTCTTCGGCTCGGTCCTGGGCGGTGGGAAGATCTGTTTCGGGCAGCAACAGCAGGAACTGGGTGCCCTCGTACCGACACAGGAGTTCATACCGCTCGCATTTTCTCCGAATGCGTCGGGCCAGCTCGCGAATGACGAAATCGCCGGAAAGTTGGCCGTAGTGGTCGTTGATTTGTTTGACGTGATCGATGTCTACCACCAGCAGTGACAACGCTTTTGACAACTTCTGTGCGCGAGCGACCTCGCGATCCGCAGCTTCAACGAACGCTCGACGGCTGAGGGCGTGCGTCAAGCCATCGCGTACAGCGATTTGATAGAGCTCGTCGAGCAGAAGAGTGTCCAAGTTTCCGCCAGCGAGATAACGAAAAATGGCGCTGCCAATTTTCAGTTGATCTCCTGGGGCTAGCTTGTGTTCTCGAATGGGCACGTCATTGACGTAGCTCCCATTTGTGGATTGCAGGTCTTGAACGGTCCAGCAACCATCGGCTTTCGCGAGTCGAGCATGCCGACGAGACACTGAGTCGCGATCAATCTGGATATTCGCATCGCCGCTGCGACCAATGATGATCTCGTCGCCCTCCAGCGAAAAGCGTCGGCCTGTTTCGGGGGCCTCAAGTGCTCCGCCATACGTGAGGAGCAAAAGACCACTCCGCAGAGGGGTGTCCGTGCGATGTTTCTGGGACTTGTCGTGGTCCATGGTGCCTGGCCTGTCGCCCGCGTTCATTGCAGCGTGACATTCATTTCGACGGACCGCTGAGGAGAAACAGGTGTACCCGGTGAGTCGTTATAGAACAGCTTGAATACCAGTCGCTTGCTTCCTGCCGCCAAGTACTTGTCCACGCTGCTCACAACCGTCTTGTCTGGGATTTCCCAAGGCTGAGAGGACGAAGGGACAGCGAACGCGCGAGCCACGTAGTTTACGCCGTCGATGTAGGCGCGAACTTGGCCGCGACCACATTCTTTTGTGTCCGAGCCGTTCAGCTTGAAGGCATAGCCCGTTTCGCATCCAGCGCTGCTGTCCGTGCCGGAAATCTCAAACAGGACTTGAATCGGTTTGCCCGCCGGCAGGATGTCCCCTGCGTTGGGTGCCGTGATGCGGATGGCAGGCGAATTGTCGGGAGGTTGCTCGCAACCGAGTGCAGCAAACAGACACAAGCCGAAAGCCGAGGTGCCGAGGACAGCCCGACGCAGAACAGCAGATGTTCTCATATTCATGAAGAGGTCCTTTCAGAAGGAAATGGCAAGGGTCAATGAGGGCGCATCTCCGACGGAAACACGAGCGTGTCTTACATACCACAGAGGGGGTCGTCGGCGTTTTTGCAGCGTTCCAGTTTCGCTTTGCGATCGCGTTCCTTCGAGGCTGCGCGCTGGGTTGCTGCCTCGTGAGCTGCCCGAGCGGCTGCTGCCGCTGCGGCCTTGGCGCGATCGGCGAGTTCCAGGCGTTCTTTTTCGCTCTTGGCAGCATTGACTTGGTCTTCAAGCTGCCTGGCCTCGGTGAGGCGATCAGCAAGCGCCTTTTGCAAACGGGATTGTTCGTCTTGGTCTTTTTTGCGCTCCGCCTCGATGCGTGCCTTGGCTTGCTCGATGGCGTCTCTTTTGGCCTGTTCCTGAGCGCGCTTCACAAAAATGACGACGACGATGCTGATCATGATGAACACCGCCGAGACAGCGGCGATCAGCTTGACGGGAAGGGGCTTCGATTTGATCGCTTCCGTTGCGGCGCGCAAGTTCGCCTCTTCAATGCGAGCCTGTGCTTCGATGCGAGCTCTCCGCTCGGCTTCCTCCAGACGGATGCGATCTTCGCGTTCCTTGCGCTCTTTTTCCTCTTGTTCGCGACGGATCGCTTCTTCAGCGGCGCGAATCTTGGCCTCTTCTTCGTCTTTGGCGCGGCGGATCGCGTCCTCTTTTGCTCGTTTCTCTGCCTCGACGGCAGCAACGCGAGCGTCTTCTTCTTCCTTCAGGCGATCCTGAAGTGTGTTGGCGACTTCCTTGAGTGAAAACAGTAGCGAGTTCTCTTCGCGGGCCATGGGAACTGCGTCTCCTTGTCAGATCGGCCCCGGCAAAAAGTCGCCAGCGAGCCATTCTTCGACGGAAAAACTGCTTGACACTATACCACCTGCATTTCTGTGTTCGCGTGAGTTTTTGCAGGCGTGCGATTTGAAACGAATTTTCGAGGCGCGAGCCTTCCGCAGACCCAGCGCGAAGCCTTGACGGACGCGGTTGTGAGGGGTAGGACAAGCCATGACTTTTCGAGCACTGTGTTTATCCTGTTTCCGCCTCGGTGTCACGCTGGGTGTCGTGGTTGGTTTTCTGGCAACGGCAACGGCTGCAACCCCAACTCTCTCCCCGTCTGAGAAGCATTTACGCAATTTGCGGCAACTGACATTCGGCGGCGAAAACGCCGAGGCCTATTTTTCTGCGGACGGAAGACAGCTCAGCTTGCAGGCCACCACCAGTGTTGACCGCTGTGACCAGATCTATCGGTTGGAGGTACCTGCGACCTCTGGCCTCATGCCGAAACTTCTGCCCGTCAGTCACGGAAAAGGTCGGCACACATGCAGCTACTTTTCCCCCGATGCAAGCCGAATCCTGTTTTCTTCGACGCGCCACGTGAGCAACGACTGTCCTACACCACCCGACAGGAGCAAAGGTTATGTGTGGCCCCTGTTTCACTACCAGATTTATTCGTCGAAACCTGATGGCAGCGACGCGGTGCGTTTGACGAATACATCGAGCTACGACGCAGAAGCGACGGTATGCAAAGACGGCAGCGTCATTTTTACGTCGGATCGAGATGGTGATTTGGAGCTTTACCGAATGAACCTTGATGGCACTGGCGTGAAGCGTTTGACGCAGGCACCAGGCTACGACGGGGGCGCGTTTTTCTCTGAGGATTGCAAATCCATTGTGTGGCGGGCTGCTCGACCCCGAAACGATGCGGATGCGAAAGAGATGAAGGCACTTTTGGCGGAACATTTGGTGCGACCGTCTCGGATGGAACTCTGGGTGGCGGACGCGGATGGAAAAAATGCACATCAAGTGACGGATTTGGGTGTTGCCTCGTTTGCGCCGTTTTTCTTTCCTGCGAGCCTTGCGGGAGCGTCGAATCGCCGAATCATCTTCTCGTCGAATTTCAGCGGTTCGCATGGACGCGAATTTGATTTGTGGGCCATCGATTCCGACGGCGGGCGGCTCGAGCGAATTACCTACGAGCCGGATTTTGATGGTTTTCCGATGTTTTCCCCGGATGGGAAAACCCTCGCGTTTTCTTCCAATCGAGGCGGGAAGGTGCAAGGCGAAACGAATGTGTTTTTGGCCGATTGGGTCAAATTCGATCCCAAACCGAGCCATTCGGTGCCGGCGGATGTGGTTTCTCGGCGGGTTGCGTGGCTGGCTGCTCCCGAACGCGAAGGACGTGGCGTCGGAACGAATGGGATCAAGGCCGCTGCGCAGGAAATCGCGGCGTGGATGCAGGCCGCAGAGCTAAAACCTGTCGGAGATGCGCCCTCGTCGTATTTTCAGGCCGTTGAGGTTGTCGTCGGGGTTCGGGATGCAGGATCTTGGTTTCGTTTGCCGTCTTCCCAAGCGCAACCGGTAACCGCAAACGAAGCGAGTGCGGCGGCGATGTCGTCGAGCGGTTCGTTTTCTGGATCGGTTCGTTTTGCGGGATATGGAATCACTGCTCCCGAGGCTGGATGGGATGATCTGCACGGCGTCGATGTCAAAGGTCGAGTCGTTCTGGTTTTACGCGGAATTCCCGACGGGAAAATCCCGTCGTCGTCGTCGCGGTCCTATTCAGACCTGCGATACAAGGCTTGGAATTTGCGGGAGCACGGCGCAAAAGCGGTGTTGTTCGTCGATCCGAAAAACGATGCGGTGCCGAAGTTGACGTTGGATGGTCCCGAGGGTGGCGCGGGGCTTCCGGTTGCGTTTGTGAGTCGTTCGCTCGTCGCACGTCTTTTGCCGGCGGACAAGGTTTCCATGACGCAGGACCCGCATGTGGCCCAGCCGAAAGTTGAGGGGCCTCTGTCGCACCTTCTTTGGGCGGCGCAGCTTGGTCAAGCCAGCACGGTCACGGCTTCGTTTGATTGCTCGGGAGAGGTCAAGCTCACACGAGAAACGAGGCAAGAACGAAACGTGGTCGGTTTGCTCGCGGCGAATCGGCCTGTCGTCGGTGAAGTGCCCGCTTTTGTTGTTGGAGCGCACTACGACCATTTGGGCTTCGGCGGTCGCTCGTCGATGGCGCCAGGTGTCAAAGCGGTTCATCCAGGTGCGGATGACAACGGATCGGGGACGGTGGCTCTGATGGCCACGGCAGATGCGCTTGCGAAAAAAGAACGTGCTTTCGATGTGTATTTTGCGGCCTTTACCGGCGAGGAATTGGGCCTTGTGGGCAGCAGCAAATTTGTTGCGAATCTGCCTGCCGGGCTCAAGAAAGAACGGCTCCGAGCCATGTTCAATTTCGACATGGTGGGACGGCTTGGTGGGGCGTCGGATGCGACGGTTTCGACGGTCAACGTGCAGGGCTCGGATTCTGCGAGGGAATGGAAGGACTTGGTGTTGCCTCTGTGTCAGCAGGCCGGGCTTGCGTGCCGGTTGGGTGGCGATGGATACGGACCAAGCGACATGACACCGTTTTATGCGGCAGGGGTGCCTGTGCTCTTTTTCTTTACAGGTGCGCACGTTGACTACCATCGACCCAGCGACACGGCAGACAAGATCAATGCGCTCGGGATCGTGCAAATTAGCCGTTTGGCTTCGGAAGTCGTGCGAACCGTGGGCGAAAAATCGGGTGGAACTGCGCCGACACTGACGTACACGAAGCCCAAAGGTCCGGCACCCAGGACAGGCGACTTGGGCGGATATGGTGCCTATTTGGGGACCATTCCTGACTACACCGCGATGCAAGGCGCACAGGGTGGCGTCAAACTTTCGGGCTGTCGCCCAGGAAGTCCGGCGGACAAAGCGGGGATCACGGCGGGGGACATTCTGGTTCAGCTTGGCGAAAACCGTGTTTCGACGCTGGAAGACATGACGTTCGCGCTGCGCAAATACAAGGCGGGAGAAACGGTAGATGTGGTGGTTCGTCGCGGTGGGGATCAAGTGGTCAAATTGCGAGCCACCCTCGAGCAACGCAAATAGCCGATTCACTTTCAGAAACGACGCTGGTTCGCGTTCAGAGAAAACAAAGAATTAGTTTTTTGAGAGAAGGAAGAACAACAACACGAGGCTGACCAGGAAAAAACCGATCGCTGCGCTTCCGAGCAGCGGCAGCCATACCGGACTCCCGGCTTGCGGCGCAGGTTCTGGTTTGGCCGGTGCGGGCGGCGCAGGTTGTTCCAAGCTCAGCGGAGGATCGCTGTGATCGAGCGTCTTGAGCATGGTTGCGAGCCGCTCTTCGACCTGTTTCATCGTGGGGCGCTCGCTGGCCGTTTTGATCAGCATGTCTTCAATCAAACGAACCAAGTCTTTGGGCGTGTCCGGCGCTTTGTCTGGGAGCGGCGGAGGCGGAGTGTACAGATGCAAAGAACGCAACCGAGAGCCCTCGCTCGACGGAAACGGTGGAGCACCTGCGATGGTTTCATACAGCACCACGCCCAGGGAATACACATCCGCTTTCCCGTCGACTTTGCTGGCTCCAAGCCATTGTTCCGGGGCCATGTATTCGGGCGTTCCGAGGGCGACACCATCTCGGGTTTTGACCGCTTCGGCGCCTTCGTGTTGATGTTCCGCAGCCAGTTTCGCGAGCCCAAAGTCCAAAATCTTGACGCGCTGGCCCCCAGGCACCGTGTCGTCGCGGATGACCATGACGTTGTCGGGCTTGAGGTCGCGGTGGACGATTTTCTTGTCATGTGCCGCTCGCAATCCCGACGCGACTTGCCATGCCAGCCGGACGACTTGTAGCGGTTGAAGCGTTCCCCGAAAACGCCGCAACGAGTGGCCTTCCAGAAACTCCATAATCAAGAACGGCATGCCGTCGGGAAATTTGCCGTGGTCATGGATTTCGACCATCGCGGGATGGCGAATCAGATTGGTCGCCAACGCTTCATTGAAGAACCGTTTGACGAGATCCGGGTTTTTGCACCAATCGGGATGGAGAACTTTGACTGCGACACGCCTTTGCAACGAGACGTGGGCTGCCTCATAGACTTCACCCATACCGCCGTGGCCGATTCTTCTTCCGATTCGGTGGCTGCGAACAATCTGACCTTCGGTAAGCAGCGGCGGCATGGGTCCAGGGTACAACACCAGACGCGCATTTCGGCACCTTAGAAGCACAAACCACGTCGGTTCTTGCCAAGGATTTTCGAGCAAGATACCGTGCCCGCCGTGCCATGGGTTTCACGACATCTCCGAGGCGTCAGGGTGTTTGCGGCGTGCGACGAACACGGCGTGCTGGCGGTGGGTGAAGACGCTCGCGTCGAGGTGCGGTATCAAAAGGGCGGCAAGCCATACCGAGCTGCGGTCCACAACCTCTCGACGAGCGAAAACGACACCTGCCTACATTCCGATGAACAGATTGTCGGGCCAGCGGAGGGAGACCCATCGAACGGTCCTCGCACCAAAGCCTCGTCGAGCAAGTCCAAGACAACATTGGGAAAGATGCCAAAGCACGCCTCGCTCAATGCGGCCAGCCATGTCTACACCGACGGTGCTTGCGTTGGAAATCCGGGGCCCATGGGCATCGGCGTGGTCCTTTTTCAGCCCGTCACCGACGGGGAAACGCCTGTCCGCATCGAACATTCAGAGTACCTGGGTCAAGGGACCAACAACATCGCCGAGCTGACCGCCATTCGGCGGGCGCTTGAGCTTGCCGACAAGCGACATCCCGTCGTGATTTACAGCGACTCGAGCTATTCCATTGGCGTGTTGTCGCTTGGGTGGAAGGCCAAAGCGAACCAAGAACTTGTCGCGCAAATTCGGGCGCTTCTACCGCTGTTTCCCGCCGTCGAATTTGTCAAAGTGCTGGGTCATTCTGGCGTTCCAGAAAACGAGCGCTGCGACGAACTCGCGCGGATGGCAATTGAAAAACGACGGTGAAGGTCTTTGCGTCAGCAGAAATGGGCCATCGACGTGAAGCTGCTTGCGAGCACTGCTGTTCAGCCGATAAGAAGGCCTCCGTTTACGCGCACGACTTGTCCGGTGATGTAGCTTGCCCGAGGAGAAGCCAGGAACGCGACCGTTTCGGCGACATCTTCGGCGCTTCCAATTCGACCTAGCGGAATTTGGGCGATGAGTTTCTGACGAGCTTCTCCCTGGACATGCTGTGCGGTCATGTCGGTTTCGATAAAGCCCGGCGAAACAGCGTTGACCGTGACGCCTCGCGACGCAAGCTCGCGAGCCAGTGTGCGCGTGATTCCGATGAGACCTGCTTTCGCGGCGACATAACTCACCTGACCGGCATTTCCCATTTCACCAACGACGGACGTGAGATTGATGATCCGACCGGATTCCTTGGCTTTCAGCAAAAGACGCGAAGCAGCGCGACTCAAATAAAAGGCAGATGAAAGATTGGTTTCTAGAACTTTGTGCCAATCCTCCGTTTTCGTTCTCAAAAGCAATCCATCGATCGCAACGGCTGCGTTATGTACCAATATATCCAATCGCCCATAGGTTTCGCCGATCGACTTTATTGCTGAATCCACAGCACTTTCATTTGATACGTCGAACTTGGAGAGAGCGGCGTTTTCCGTGCCCAATTCCGCCAAGGTTTGCTCAGCCGCTTGGTCATTTGAAACGTAGTTTGCTACGACAAAGAGACCGTCGCGTACCAGGGTTTTGGCGATTGCTCGCCCAATTCCACGGGATGCGCCGGTGACGAGAGCGATTCGGCGGGTGTGAGGGAGTGTGCTCATGGATGCCTCGCTGGATGTTAGGCAGATTGTACGCGGAGAAAGTCCGCAACAGAGGAGAGTTGGCTTGGCTCAAAAAAACCAGACAGTGCAATGGAAGGCACAATTCTTTTGAGCAAACCCTGCAATACTTTTCCTGGTCCGACTTCTAGAACGGCAGTGGCACCCATCGAGACCAATTTATGAACACAGCTTTCCCATAGAACGGTGCCGGCAACTTGGCGAACCAATCGATCTCGCACGCTATCTGAATCGCTATGTGGGTATGGATAGGGCTCTGCGTCTACGTTGGCGACCACAGGACACCGCAGGGGTCGCATGGAAAGTGTGGCCAAGTGGCTCGCGAGCTGTTCGGCAGCAGGCTTCATTAGTGCGGAATGAAACGGTGCAGAAACGGGCAGTTCCTTGACAAGTTTGCAACCGCGTGTTTTCGCGAGCGCCATCGCGCGCAAAACGGCGGGCCTGTGACCGGAAATGACAACTTGCCCGGCCCCGTTTTCGTTGGCCGACTGCACGGCCTCATCGCTCGTCGAGGCCTCCTCGCACAGTGCCTTAACCTCGGGTCCACTCAAACCCACCAGCGCCGCCATCGCACCCTGTCCCACAGGAACGGCTTGTTGCATGAAACGACCCCGCAGGTGGACCAACCTCACCGCGTCGCGAAACGACAGGCCATCCGCCATGACGAGCGCGGTGTATTCGCCGAGCGAATGCCCAGCGCACAAGTCAGGCAAAAGGCCCAGTTCTTTGCGCAGAACCTCTGCCGCGATAACCGAGCAGGTCAGCAGCGCCGGTTGCGTGTTTTCAGTGCGAACCAGATCGCTATCGGGTCCTTCAAAGCACAGCTTGGTGATCGAATAGCCCAACGCCTCGTCAGCTTGAGCAAAGCGTTCGCGTACATACGGGAAGGCATCGCACAAGGTCTTACCCATACCCACCTGCTGCGAACCCTGTCCAGGAAAAACGAAAGCCACTTTGTGCATCGGGAAAGCTCCTAAAACCGCACGACGGTCGCGCCCCACGCCAAACCGGCACCGAGCGCACAAAACAGCAACCTGTCGCCGCGTTTGACTTTGCCCAGGCGCACGGCCTCGTCGAGAGCAATCGGCACCGAAGCACTCGACGTGTTGCCATATCGATCGATGTTGATGAAGAACTTTTCCATCGGGACATCGAGGCGCTGGGCCACCGCTTCGACGATGCGCAAGTTTGCTTGGTGAGCGATCACGAGGTCGATGTCTTTCGACGACAGTCCATGGTGCGCAAGAGCGGTTTGACAAGCCGACGACAAGTTTCTGACTGCGTGCGTGAAAATCACCTTGCCGTTCATGTGGATAAAGTGTTTGCCTTGCGCCAAGGTTTCCGTCGAGGTTGGGAACAAAGAACCTCCACCCGGAATCCTGAGAGCCTCGGCGTGGGCACCGTCGGCAAACAAGTGTACCGACTGCACACCAAGGCCTGCGACCTGTTCCTCTTCCGTACACAGCCGCAAGACTGCAGCACCAGAGCCATCGCCAAACAACACACAAGTGTTGCGATCCTGCCAGTTCACGTAACCAGACAGAACCTCGACGCCGCACAGCAAGATGTGGCGATACAGACCGCTTCGCAAAAGACCTTCGGCGACGGCAAGGCCGTAAATAAAGCCCCCACATGCGGCGGCCAAATCAAACGCTGGCCCATGGGGTGCGGCACCGACTTTTCGTTGGACAAACACCGCACAGGACGGAAGTGGCATGTCGGCGCTGATGGTCGAGCAAATCACAGCGTCGATCTGGCTGGGCAAAATGCCGGCAGCCTCGCAAGCCGCTTTGCCAGCACGGGAGGCCAAATCGGAGGCGGCTTCTTCCCCGCGTCTGACGGTGTGTCGGGTACGTATTCCGGTGCGTTCGCGAATCCAGGCGTCGGACGTGTCAACCATTTTGCTCAGATCGTCGTTGGTGAGCACGCGCTCAGGAACGGCGTGCCCAGTTCCAACGATGCGAATGCGACGCAGGCTCGGGTTTGTTGCAAGCGGGGTGGTCGTTTGAGGGTCGTCGTTCATTCAGTCTCCGATGGATGCGTGTGCGATGAGATGTCACTGTCGTCAGAAAAAAGGTGGTTGCCAACCGCCGTGCGGGTGGCTTCGACGAGGCCCGAACGCGCATGTTCTTGGGCAACCTCGACCGCTTTGGCGATCGCTCGTCCGCTTGCTGCACCATGGCAGATGATCGCGACGCCGTTTACACCAAGCAAGGGGGCTCCGCCTCGGCTTTCAACATCGACGACACGGCGCAACGATTCAAGCGCGGGTTTCATCAGAACCGCACCAAAGATGGAGGACCACGATTGTTTGACCTCGGACCGCAATAGATCGGCCAAAAAGCGCCCGGCACCTTCGGCTGTTTTGAGCACGATGTTTCCGGTGAAACCGTCGGTCACGGCGACGTCAAGTCCGCCCCCGTGCGGCATTTCGTTGGCAGCGCGTCGGAACTGAAACAGGTCTCGGCCTTCGATGTAGCCAACGAACTCAAACAGGCCGCTGTTTTGCGCAGACAAAAGCGCATGGGCCTCGCGAAGCAAAGTTGTCCCCTTGCTGGCTTCCTCTCCGTTGGACAACAAGCCGACACGCGGACGAACCGGTGCGTGGTCGAGTCGCAGCTTTGCAAATTGAGCTCCCAGTACGGCAAATTGGGCCAGCGTTTTGGGCTTCACATCGACGTTGGCACCGGTGTCCAAAAGCACACACTGACCTACGCGCATGGGCTTCCCGAACAAGCCTGGTAACAGTGTGGGCAACGCCACTGCAAGGGCGGGACGTTCGACGCCGGGAAGGCGACCAAGTACGAACAAACCGCACGCCAACATGGCACCGGAATTGCCCGCTGAGACGATCGCGCTCGCATCTCCGTGCTTGACCATTTCAAAGCCAACGCGCATCGACGAGCGGCGCTTTTTCCGCACCGCCTGCCCTGGGTGATCATCCATTGCGATGACTTCCGGGCAGTGACGAATCGGAATGCGCAAGTGCTCGGCCCCTTGGCGTCGCAACTCCTCACGCAGGCACGACTCATCCCCCAGCAGGACAACATGCGCGCCGCGCACGGTGACAGCCTCAACGGCACCGGCCACTTCTGGAACGGGCGCAAAGTCCCCGCCCATGGCGTCAATCGCGATGACAGGAGCCATCGGGACCGCCATAGGAGCACTACTCTTTCTCTGCTGCTTCCTCGCCCTTCTTCCGAGGCGGAATCACCACTCGACCTTCTTCGGCGCTTCCGTAATAACCGCAAGCGGCGCACATGCGATGAGGCATTCTTGCCGCATTGCATTTGGGGCAGGTCGCCGATGCCGGCGTTGCAATTTTCATCCATTGAGCCCGACGCGAATCGCGCCGCGCGCTCGATTGTCTTCTTTTCTGAACGGCCATGTTGCTGTGTTCTCCCAGGCTGTGTGAGCTTGCGTCAAAGTTTCATGTCACGGAGCGTCGCGAAAGGCGACATTTTCGGGGCGGGTTGGCACGAACAATCGCCAAGATTGCGATCCGCGCCGCAAGAGGGACACAAACCACGACAGTCCTCCTTGCAATACACCGTGATGGGAATCGCCAAAACCAGGTACTCGCGCAAAATCGGCGTTAAATCCACCACCTCGCCGTCGTGGTGCGCGTAATCCAAATCGTCTTCGTCGGAAAAATCTTCGTCGGTGCCCGCCTTGTCATCCTGATCGATGGCTGCGGACGGTGGAACAAAAACAGTGTGAAGAGGTTGTTGCACGAAGACTTCCGCAGGCCCAAGGCAACGCTGACAGGGGATTCGGATCACTCCTGTCAGTTGGCCCGTGCAAAGCGCCGTGACGTTGTGGCAACTCACGTCCGCAGTCAGGCGCACCAACGAATTCGCCAAGTCCACATCCATGTCGGACAGAGCGGACTCAACAAGAGACCTGTCGAGCTGGCAATCCATGTGCCGCTCCTTGTTCTCTAAGTCCTTGAGTCGATAGCAAAGCTCGTCCATACCCTCTGCGCCTTGGAAAGCGCATCATAGAAAGTCGAGTCGTTCTGTCAAGATGAGCGTCGCCCTCATTTTCGGTTTCGGGCTGAAATGGGCTGATGGAACCTGGCACCACGCTCCTTGCATTCGAGCGGCAAGCCGATAGGATGCGCCGCATGTTGGAGTTTACGTTGGGCAAAGAGGAAGACGGTCAGACGCTCGCGGCGGTGTTGCGGAAGCGTTTGTCGCTCTCGTGGTCTACCGCTCGAACCCTGTGCGAAACGCGAAAAGTTCGCGTGGATGCCAACGCCGAACGGGCTGCTGATCCGGCTCGGCGAGTGCGCGCTGGACAGACCATTGTCGTCGATCACGCGGCAAAAAAACCTCTTCACAAAGAGGTGATTCGTGCCAAAGAGGCCATCGTATTTGAGGACGCTCAGCTTCTCATCGTGTCCAAGCCGGTTGGCCTGTCGAGCGTTCCGTACGAGCGCACCGAGTCCAATACAGCAATGGATTTGGTTCGCAAGGCGTGGCGAGCCTCGGGCAAGAAAGCCACGGAACAACCTCTTTTCGTCGTGCATCGTATCGACAAGGACACCTCGGGCTTGCTCATGTTTGCCAAAACACGCACAGCCGAACGAACTCTCTCACAAAACTTCCGATACCACGACATCCGCCGTCGGTACTTGTGCGTGGTTCACGGCTATTTTTTGAGTCGCACGATCGAGAGCTACATGGTCAAGGATCGCGGAGACGGCCTGCGCGGCTCGCTGTCGCCGTGGAAAGTCGAGCAAGGGCTGCCCGGGCGTTTGGCGCTGACTCATGTTGAAGTGCTCGAACACATCGGCAATCTGGCGACGGTGTGTGCGGTCCAAATCGAAACGGGCAAAACGCATCAAATCCGCATACACCTGGCCGAGGCTGGGCATCCCATCATCGGTGAGCGCGTCTACATTCGGGACTTTGTGCGCAACGGACAAACGCCCCTAGAAAGCTCGCGGCTGCTTTTGCACGCCGAGACACTCGGGTTTGTCCACCCGCACACACAAGAGGACATGCTGTTTCAGGAACCGCCGCCCGCCGATTTTGAGCAGGCGGTTGTAAGGCTCCGTGCAGCGGCTCGGCTCAGCGTCGCAGATCAATCGCCACCGTTGGGCCGTCGAGATCGACGATCGCACCCACGTCCGCATCCAGAAGTTCCCCTTCGACCAACGTTGAAAGCGTCTCGCCCGCAATAAAATCCGCCAAATTTGCGATCGCCTTTTTGGCGATGTCGTCATCTGTGCGATAGCTGACTCGAACGCGATCCGAAACTTTGCAGCCTGCCTTCTTGCGTAGCTCGCCTATGCTCCGCACGAGTTCTCTGGCGATGCCTCGGTCTCGAAGTTCGGGCGTGATTTCGGTTGTGATTCCGACGACAAGTCCTGCATCGGTACGCGCCGCCAAGCCTGCCGCCGACTGCGCCGTCAGCAGAATCTCATCTGCGGCCAACTCGATCGGCCCCTCGGAAGTCAAGAGGACACTCGTTTGCTCTGCAAGCACACGTTGCGCACATTCTCGAACAGCCTCGACCGACAACGCGGCCAGGCCGTCTTGCACAAGCTTCACTTTTTTGCCGAGCCGCTTCCCCAGTTTCGGCAAGTTTGGACGCAACGTGTAGCGAACCAGCTCCTCGCCCTCTCCGGCGAACAAAAGCTGCTCGACGTTAAGTTCCTCACAAACTTCGGTTTGAAAACGCAAAAGTGCTCGTCGCACCATCGCTGAAGGAACCTGCACAAGTGCTGCCCTCAAAGGTTGCCTCGTTTTCAGGTTCTGGTCCTGTCGAGCCGCACGGCCCAGCGAAACAGCCCGCAGCGCAACATCCATGTCTTGGCGAAGTTCCTCGGTGTGCGTGAGTTTTTCCGCATTCACCGTCGGCCATTTTGACAAATGAACCGAAACGGGTGCAGCAGGATCAAGCTTTCGTGCAAGGTTTTGCCAAAGTTCCTCGGCGACAAACGGCGCAAACGGAGCAAGAAGCTGCGCGACGGTGACAAGACAGAAATGGAGTGTTTGATACGCAGCCCGCTTGTCATGCTCGACGGAGCCATCGATTTCTCCGCTCGGCCCGTCCAAACTCGACCAGAAGCGATCGCGAGATCGTCGCACGTACCAGTTCGACAAAACATCGACGAAATCTGCAATGCCGCGAGCCGCCTGAGTCAAATCGTATTGTTCGAGTAGTACCGTTGTTTTCTCGACGAGTTTCTCGACCAGCCCCAAAATCCACTGGTCGATCTGAGGTCGCTCGGCAAATGGGATCGGTGCCGAGCCCAAACGGTGATATTCGACCTCGGCATACGTAACGAAAAAGCTGTAGCAATTCCACAACGTCAGCAAAAACTGACGCAGCGTTTTTTGAACCAATGCCTGTGAAAATCGTCGAGGCTGTCCCGGCGGAGACGCGGTATATAGATAAAACCGCAGCGCGTCGGCACCTTCCTCTCGCAGCACCGTCCACGGGTCAACGATGTTGCCCAGGCGTTTGGACATTTTCCGGCCTTGGTCGTCCAGAATGTGACCGAGCACGATGCAGTTTTGAAACGCGGGTTCGCCTCGCAAAAGCACGCCAAGAACGTGCAGCGTATAAAACCAACCTCGCGTCTGATCGACGCCTTCCGAAATGAAGGCTGCCGGAAAAAGCCGGTCGAAGTCATCCTTGTGTGCAAACGGAAAATGGTGCTGCGCAAACGGCATCGCGCCCGAGTCAAACCAGCAGTCGATCACCTCGCGAACGCGCCGACAAACACCCGCATCGCACTTCCGGCAACCGAAAGTCAGTTCATCGACGTAAGGGCGATGCAAATCGAATGCTTCGTCGGTGTTGATGTCTCTGCCAACGCGCAACGACAAATCCGCGACGCTGCCGATGCACTCGATTTCGCCACAGCCGTCGCAAACCCAGAGCGGCATCGGGGTTCCAAAGTACCGTTCTCGAGAAATCGCCCAATCCACGTTGTTGCGCAGCCAGTCACCGAACCGTCCGTCGCGGATGTGCTCTGGGTGCCAACCGATGCGCTGATTTTGCGCAAGCAATTCGTCTTTGATTGCCGTCGTGCGGATGTACCAACTCGTCTTCGCGAAATAGAGCAGCGGCGTGTCGCAGCGCCAACAAAACGGATAGCTGTGGTGCGTGCGGCCCGCCGACCACAGAAGCCCGCGTTCCTTCAAATCGCGGATGATGAGCGGGTCAGCCTCTTTGAAGAACTTTCCGGCGAACTTTGGCAGCGACGGCAAGACCATTCCGTCGAGGCCAACCGAAAACATCACGGGCAGGTCGTGACGACGACCAACCTCCAAATCGCCGTAGGCCGGAGCGATGTGGACAATGCCGGTTCCCTCGCCTGCTTCGACCGTCGGGTCAGCGATGGTGCGATAGGCATTGTGAGAATCCACCGGCTGGCCAAGCAAATTGACCGAATGGTCAAAAAGCGGTTTGTAACGCAGACCGACGAACTTTTCTCCCGCAATTCCAGACGCAACACATTCCGCGTGGCTGCCTTTGAGCACAGTGTCGGCTTGTGTCTGCAAAAGGATCACATATTCCGTCGGGCGCTTGTCGTCGCCCGAAATTTTGTAGCAGCCGTAAAGGGCTTTTTCAGAGAGTGCGCAAGCGACGTTTGCAGGCAGCGTCCACGGTGTCGTCGTCCAAATCATCATCGAGACGTTTCCGTCGCCTGTCACATCGGGCGGGCAGGGCAAAGGTTGACCGGGCAACAGACGCAACCTCACGAAAACCGAGGGGTCCTCGACGTTTTCTTTCATGCCTTGCCCTGCTTCAGCTTCGGCCAGAGAGGTTCCGCATCGAGGGCAGTGCTTGGTCACTTTGTAGTCGCGAACCAGGAGTTTCTTGTTCCACAGCGTCTTGAGCAGCGCCCAACAACTTTCGATGTAGTCGTTGTCGAGCGTGCGGTACGGGTGCTTCGTGTCCACCCAAAAACCGATGCGTTCGGTCAACTGGTTCCAGTCGTCGATGTAACGAAAGACGCTCTCTTTGCATTGCTTGTTAAATTCCGCGATGCCAAGCTCTTCGATTTGCTTTTTTCCACGCAGGCCCAGCCGTTTTTCGACTTCGACCTCGACGGGAAGACCGTGGCAATCCCACCCCGCCTTTCTTGGCACCACATATCCCTGCATCGTCCGAAAGCGCGGAACGACATCCTTGAAAGCGCGTGCAAGCACATGGTGAATGCCTGGTTTTCCGTTTGCCGTCGGAGGGCCTTCGTAAAAAACGAACGTTGGCTTGGCCTTGCCGGTCGATGGGTCGCATTCGGCCAAGCACTGCTCGAACACGTTGTTTCGTTTCCAAAACGAGAGGATTTTCTCCTCGAGACTCGGGAAGTTTTGTCTTGTGTCGACGGGGTCGAATGGCGAACTCATAGTGGCGCGCAGCATATCAGTTTGTTGCGAAAAATTTGCGGTAGAGGTCCCGACGCGGAGCGTGATTTGCCGTCGTTGACACAGGGGTGCCTCGTGGGTAGTCTCGCTGCGCAAGTGATGTCTCCTGCTGAAAAAACGTCGTCTCAAGTCGCTGCTTTTCCGTCGCCCAGTTTTTCTCGCTTCACCGGCCATTTGCTCGACCGTCGCCTGCTCGTGTTCGCGGGCAAAGGTGGAGTGGGCCGAACGACAGCCGCGTCTGCGTTGGCACTTTTGGCCGCTCGACAGGGCAAGCGTGTGCTGCTGGCCCAAACGCGAGGGCGAAGTCGCTTGCAGGAAATTTTTTCCGTCGAACGCGATTTTTCCGAAGTCGCGCCAGTGCAAGACAATCTGTGGGCCGTCAACATGACGCCCGAGAACGCGCTCAGAGAGTACGGCGTGATGGTGCTTCACTCGGCATTTTTGTTCCGGCAGGTGTTTGAACGAGATGTCGTCCGCGCGTTCATGCGTGCCGTCCCAGGTCTGCACGACTACTCGATGCTGGGCAAAGTCTGGTACCACACGACCGAACAGGTGAGTGGGCGGCCCCGGTTTGATTTGGTCATTCTCGACGGACCAGCTACGGGGCACATTTTGACGCTATTGCGCATTCCCAAGATCATTCTCGATACGGTGCCTGAGGGGCCTCTGACTGGACCTGCCCGTGACAACTGGGGACTGCTCACCGACCCGAAGCGTTGTTTGATGGTGCTGACGACGCTCGCCGAAGATCTACCCGTTTCCGAGACACTTCAGCTCGCCAAAGGTCTTGCTGAACTGCGCCTCTGCATGGGCCCGCTCATTGTGAATCGGCTGTATCCGCCGCGTCTCTCGAGCGGTTTGCCTAAGGTTGGTTTTGATGCCTTGCTTCAATCGGGCGATGCGATGTCTGATTCGTCGCTGGGCCCGCTTTTGCGAGCGGCGCGACTTCATCGGCAGCGCGCCCGCCTGAATGAGCATCACGTCGAGCGCCTGAGTCGCGCGCTTCCTTTGCCACAACTCCATCTCCCGCACTTGTTCGAGCAACGTGTGTCCAAGAAAGAAATCGAAGATTTGGCCGATCGTCTCGAAGGACAAGTTGAAGCCCTGATTTCGACGAGCCCACAAGCCTGACCGCACACGAACCCAGTCCAAGCTTCAGCCCATTCACCCTTTTCTCCGGCAAGCCCCCTGCCCATCAGGCAAAAACGCAAAAATTTGGCGCGGTTGCTGCAAATAAACCGCAAGCGCGGATGGTTTTTTGGTCTGGAAATACGAGGTCAGTTCAAAGTACGCTATCCCGCATGGGATCTCGGTCGCTGGCGTGCTTGCTCCCGAAGGAGCTGGTGCCGCAGATGCGTGCGCTTGCTGAAACAGTTTTCCGTTTGGTTCGTCGGGACAAGAGCCAGACAGCCGTTCATTTGATCAGTCGAATGCTGAGCGAGCTGGATCTTCAGCATCGAGATGGCGGCGAAAGTGAACGCGAACAACGCGCCTATCTTTTGAATTTGCGCGGTGTGATTTATGCCCAACGCAACCAGGAGCAGACGGCGTTTTCCGATTTGGAACTGGCTCAAAAACAGTCTCCGAACTGGGCAGTGCCGCTCTATAACCTTGGTCTTTGCTACAAGCGGGCGCGTCGGTGGACTGAGATGGCTGACGTGCTCACTCAGGCGCTGGCGGGGCTTCGTCGGCAGGCCGGCCAACTGACCAGTACGACGGCCCTCGCGCAAACCAGCGGCCTCAGTCGGCAAGTGTTGTGGAACTTGGGTTTGGCGCAAACCGCTCTTGGAAAGCTCGACGATGCGCGCAATTGTTGGCAGGCTTGCGGGTTGCTCGTCGGTCGGTCCCAAGCGGCGGGGGATCTTGGTCTTGCGCAGCTTTCGTTGCCGACGACCGGGCCGTATTCCGTCGAGAGAGTTTGGGTGCAGCGCGTCGATCCGGTGCGTGCTCGAATTCTGTCCGTAGTTCGTTATGGGGCCGCAGTGCAGTTTGGCGACATTGTGCTGTGCGACACGCAAGGACAAGGCAATTTCTGCGACGGTCTCACTGGTCTCGATGGCGAAGATCCTGTTTCCGAGGACAACTCGAACGGACTTTTGTTTCTACAGCCGATAGAACCCGCAAACTATGCGCTACATGTCGTTCAAGGTCCGTCGGCTACGCCTTCGCAAGCCATGTCGTTGACCGATCGTCTGCGAGAGCACGGGTTGCACATCGAAGTGTGGTCGCTGACCATGCGTCTGCCCGGTGCCTCGACGCCAGTGGAGGGAGAGGATCGAACGGTGCCTCTTTGCGCTGGGCTGGTGATTCCGGCAGGGCCGACTCGTGAGGCTGTGCCGCTTGGGCCCATTCGGATGTCAGACGCGGATGTGGCACCCGATACGATTCCGAATGACGTGCAGCGAATGGCTGAAAAAGCGGTGGGCGTGCTCAACACTGCGGCGCGAGATTTTGGGATCGCGCTCTATTTTCCGACGCTGATGGCTGCAGCTGGAGATGAACTCGGCGCTGTTCGCCACCGTCGTGGCCTTCGTCGCTGACATTTTTTGAACGCCGTCGCTTTCTTTGCGCCGCCTTCCGCTTTTTTCTGACTTCTCAAACAGGTTGTTCGCAACGGCTTCTCGAGGGAGTTACCATCAGGCCGTGCGCTGGCCTGCTTTCCTTCATCGAGTGCGTCTGGCTCGTGCTCTGCGCGTGCTTCTGCTCGCGTCGGTCGTGTTGTTTTTGCTTGGGGTTCTGCTGAGGCTGTGGCCCAAACAGCCGTTGTGTGCCGATGTACCCTTTTCGCGGTCAGTGTACGACCGTGAGAACCGGTTGCTTCGTCTGACGCTGGCCGAAGATGAGCAGTACCGTCAGTTCGTTCCTCTTTCCGAGATGTCGCCGCAACTGGTCGAGGCGGTGTTGCTGCACGAAGATCGCCATTTCTTTCGGCACTTCGCAGTGAATCCGTGGTCGCTCGCCCGTGCGGTTTGGACCACCTACGTTCGGAAAGAACGCCGCGTCGGTGGCTCGACGATCTCCATGCAGGTCGCGCGGATGAAATACCATTTGCATTCTCGAAGTGCCGTCGGAAAACTCCGGCAAATCGGGCGAGCGGTTTGGCTTGAACTGAGGTACAGCAAAGCGGAAATTTTGGAGGCGTATCTCAATCTCGTTCCCGTCGGAAAAAACATCCAGGGCGTCGGTGCGGCTAGCCATATTTACTTCGGAAAACCGGCCAGCAAAGTGCAACTGGTCGAGGCTCTGACGCTGGCAGTGATTCCGCAAAGTCCCGCCCGTCGAGCCCCAACGGGAGAAGACAACGCCGCCCTGTCGGTTGCTCGGCAGGCGCTTTTCAAAAAATGGGTCGCGCGTCATCCGTCGGCCAGACGAGACCAAGACCTGCTCAAACTCAAGTTGCGGTTGCGAGGTCCCCAAGACCTGCCTTTTCGAGCGCCGCACCTCGTGGACAGCCTGCTTGGCCAAACGAACGCCTCGCGCGAACTCGTGAGCACCATCGACCTGTCTTTGCAAACCATCGTCGAGCGGCAGATCGCCAGTTACTTGGAAAAACAGAAGCGGTTTGGCGTCGAAAACGCCGTGGCTTTGCTCGTGGATTCGCGCGACATGTCTGTGCGGGCAGCCGTCGGGAGCGCAGGTTATTTCAACGCGCGCATTTTCGGGCAAGTGAACGGCACTCAGGCGAAACGGTCGCCGGGCTCGACGCTAAAGCCGTTTATATATGCGCTGGGCATTGACGAAGGCGTGATTCACCCGCAAACGATGCTCAAAGACAGTCCGCTCACGTTCGGGTCGTATAGCCCCGAAAATTTCGATGGGAAGTTCGCAGGGCCGATTTCGGCGCAGGAGGCGCTGATTCGGTCTCGCAACGTGCCCGCGCTGTTTGTGGCCGCAAAGCTTAGCAATCCGGGCCTGTATGACTTTTTGAAAAGCGCGGGTGTGACGCGCCTCAAACCCGAAAGCCATTACGGTTTGGCTCTGGTGCTCGGCGGCGCAGAGGTGACGATGGAGGAACTGGCCACGCTGTACGCCATGTTGCCGAATCAGGGCTTTGTGCGGCCTTTGCGGTTTTTGAAAGGTGATCCTCTGTCGGCAGGTGTGCGTTTGCTGTCCGCTGAGGCAAGTTTTGCGACGCTGTCCATGTTGAGGGAAAACCCGCGCCCCGAGGACACCTTGCTTACGCGCTCGCTTTTGCATATCGACAAAATCGCTTGGAAAACGGGCACATCCTACGGTTTTCGAGATGCGTGGACTGCCGGTGTGATGGGGCCGTATGTGCTTGTGGTCTGGCTCGGACATTTCAACGGCGAAAGCAATCCCGCTCTCGTCGGTGTGACGTTGGCTGCGCCGCTTTTTTTCTCGATTGCAGATGCGCTTCGACCTCGATTGCCGGAGCTGAGTGAGGCTCCGCAAAAAGAGCGCGGTTTGAATTTGCGCCGTGTGCCGGTGTGCGCCGTGTCGGGGCAAATGCCGAGCATGTTTTGCAAGTACAAGAAACAGACGTGGTTTGTGCCCGGACGGTCGCCGATCGAGCCTTGCGAGGTGCATCGACCCGTCGAAATCGACAACCGCACGGGTTTGCGAGCGTGCCCATCGTCCGCCGGTGATTTTCGCACCGAGGTCTACGAGTTTTGGCCGTCTGACATGTTGCGCTTGTTTCGCATCGCGGGTTTTCCACGGAAAATTCCGCCGCCGTTTGTGCCAGGTTGCAAACTTGCGAACGTCGCCAGCCACGGCGTGCCCCCGAAAATCTCGTCGCCGCTCAAAGGCGTCACGTACACGCTTCGGCCCGGCCAAGACGAACACGACACGGTGGGACTTTCCGCAACCACCGACGGAGATGTCGCCGAAGTGTTCTGGTTTGCAAACGAAAAGCTGCTTGGAAAAAGCCGGCCGCATGTGCCTTTTTTGTGGAAACCTGCGGCGGGGCAATATGTGATTCGCGTCGTCGATGACCACGGGCGGGCCGATTCACGGCAGGTGGTCGTCCGGATCTCCGGCTGAGGTTCCCGAACGGGGCATGCGCACCTCTCCGCTGGTTTCCTGAGCGTGGCGTTTGTGTCGTCGCTCCAACGCCTTCCGTTCCAAGCCCAAAATGCGCGCGGCCCGCGATTGGTTGTGTCCCGCGACCTCCATCGCAATGCGCACCATCGTTCGTTCCATCAAGTCGAGCTTGTTTTCCCCTGGCAAATCCCTGGCCAGAAACTGCCGTGCAAGTTTCTCCAACTCTTCGTTGTCCACCGTCGAAGACGAGCGCAGCGGGACGATTTTTTGCAGTTCCGCTTCGGTGATGTCGTTCGTTTCACACAGCAGTGCGAGCCGCTCGATGGCGTTGCGCAGCTCTCGGACGTTGCCGGGCCACGGACGTTCGGTCAGCAACGACAACGCTTCCTTTGAAAAACGCAAAGGCCGACCAAATTGCGAGACGAAGTGGTTGCACAAAATCGCGATGTCTTCGCGGCGATCCGCCAACGAGGGCACGTCGATCGTCACCACGTTCAGGCGGTAGTACAAATCCACGCGCAATCGGCCCTCGCGCATCCTTTGTTCCAAATCCTGGTGCGTGGCAGCGACGACGCGAGCCCGAAATGGCAGGACTTCGTTTCCGCCCACCCGCGTGAACCGCCGCGCCTCCAACACACGCAGGAGCTTGGCCTGAAGGTCGGGCGCAAGCTCGGCAATTTCGTCGAGGAAAACCATGCCCATGCCTGCTTCCTCAAGGACGCCAATTCGTCTCGACAACGCGCTCGTAAACGCGCCGCGCTCATGCCCAAAAAGTTCCGATTCGATGAGCGTCGGCGCAATCGCCGCGCAGTTGATCGTGACCAGCGGCTCATGTGCGCGTTTGCCACACTGATGCAGTGCTTGTGCGACAAGCTCCTTCCCGGTCCCACTTTCGCCGCGTACCAGCACCGTCGCATCCGCATCAGCGAGCCGCCGGATCAGCGATCGAACCTGCTCGATTTTCGCTGAGGTTCCGACGATGGCCCCCAAGCCAAATTGCTGTTCCAGCCTTTGCCCAAGCTGCTGCACGCGCTTTCGCAGGTCTCGCTTTTCCAGAATTTCGCGCAGGATCGGCACGATCAATTCCGGCGAAAGCTGGTCTTTGAGCACGTAGTCCACAGCCCCGGCCCTCATCGCCTCCCGCAGGTCTTGGATTTCGACCGATGCAGTTACGACGACGGACGGCACCGCCTGGATGTCGCGAACCTGCTTGATAAATTCGATCCCGCCGCGCTCCAGCCGATTGTCCGTCAGGTGGATGTCCACCAAGTACGCGTCAAACCGCTGCTCGCGACACAGCGCAAGCGCCTGTTCGACTGTGCCCGCCTCGGAAAATTCCGCATCGTCGAGGCCGTCGAGCATCTGCCGCAGAACCCGCCGCGCCGCACGCTGGTCATCCAGGATCAGGATGCGAGCATTCGTCATAACCCCCGATCGTACAACAGCAAACCGCCCTTCCAAACGACAGAGCGCAAGCCCCCCAAATCGCTTTTTAGCGACGAATCAGTTGCGCGAAACGCTCAAATGCGGCACGGGCTTCCGGCGACAGTTCTTTGGGTACGTCGATGTGTACAACCGCAAACAAGTCTCCGCGTCCGCCTTTTCGATCCGAGGCACCGAAACCGCGCAACCGAATTTTCAAACCAGAGTTCGTTCCTGCCGGTACGCGGATTTCTTTGGTTCCGCCCTCGACCAAAGGCACTTCGATCGCGCCTCCCAAGATGGCTTTCTCGACGGGGATGCGCACGTCGCGTTCCAAATCGGCCCCTTTGCGTCGAAGCTCCGAATCGGGCAAAACGCCCACTTTGATGAGCAAATTGCCCGCAGGTCCACCCGCCGGGCCCGGTCTGCCCTGGCCAGCCAAACGAATGGTCTCGCCATCCTCGACGCCCGCCGGAATGCGCATCGTCAACTTGCGTTCCTCGTTGGTGCCGGGCGCGAGCGTGAAGCTCTTTTCAACACCCAGAACAGCCTCGGGCAACGTGATCGTGATCGACGTTTGAATGTCGCTGCCGCGCAACGGTTCGCGCGAACGTCGGCCACCCCGTGCGGTGCCCTCCCGCCCGAAAATGTCGCCGAACCCACCACCCAGGATGTCGCCCAGATCGATGTCGATTCCTCCGGCTTCCGTGCGCACCCTCGTTCGTCCACCCGGAAAACCGCCGGGAAAGCCGCCTGGAAAACCACCTGGAAAACCGCCGGTGCCACCCACGCCGCCACCGAACGGATGTTTGCGAAACTCGTCGTATTCCTTGCGTTTCGTGGTGTCGGAGAGAACTTCGTAAGCCTCGGAGATTTCCTTGAATTTCGCCTCTTTGGCTTTGTCTCCTCCCGTCGCATCCGGGTGGTATTTTTTGGCAAGCTTTCGGTAGGATTTTTTGATCTCCTCCGCGCTTGCTCCCTCAGCAACTCCAAGGGTTTTGTAATGGTCCGGTTGAGCCATTGTCTGCTTCCCCAAATGTATGCTTGTCACACCGTCGTATCCGGTGTGGTCTGCCTAGGACAGCTTCGCAGACTTCTTCCCTTGTGAAAACGTCACCTGTCCCACGATCAGTTTGTCCCCGTCGCGTTCCACGGAAATTGTGTCGCCCGGTTTGAACTGGCCCGTGAGAATTTTCTGTGCGAGCAGATCTTGCAGAAGCCGCTGGATCGCTCGTTTGAGCGGCCTCGCCCCAAACTGCGGGTCGTATCCCACCTCACAGAGCAAATCCATCGCCGCATCCGACAGTTCTAACGACAGCTTTTGTTCTGCCAGCAAGCGCCGCAGCCGTTCGAGTTGAATCTTGACGATCGAGCCAAGATGCTGGCGGCTCAGACGGTGGAAGACGATGATGTCGTCGATGCGATTCAGAAATTCTGGCCGGAATTGTGCGCGGAGCGCCGCGTCGATGTTCCGTCGCACACCTTCCTCTTCCAAATCCGCAGCGTCTTGAATGAACTGCGAACCCAAGTTCGAGGTCATCAAAATCACCGTGTTCCTGAAACTCACGACACGTCCCTGCCCGTCGGTGAGTCGTCCGTCATCCAAAATCTGAAGCAACACATTGAACACGTCGGGGTGCGCTTTTTCGATTTCATCGAACAGGACGACTGAGTAGGGACGACGACGAACCGCCTCGGTCAATTGGCCGCCCTCGTCGTAGCCGACATAACCCGGAGGCGCACCGATGAGACGAGCCACCGTGTGTTTTTCCATGTACTCGCTCATGTCGATCCGAACCATGTTTGTTTCGTCGTCGAACAGAAATTCCGCGAGAGCCCGAGCGAGTTCCGTTTTTCCGACGCCCGTCGGTCCCAAGAAAATGAACGAGCCGATGGGCCGATTCGGATCTTGCAAACCGGCTCGCGCCCGACGCACTGCACTCGAGACGGCTGCAATCGGTTGTTCTTGTCCGATCACTCGCGCCGCAAGCCGCTCTTCCATGTGGACCAAGCGTTCCATTTCGCCCTCGAGCATTTTTTCGACGGGAATGCCGGTCCATTTCGCGATGATGCTGGCGATGTCTTCCTCGGTCACTTCTTCGCGCAAATACGCGCCGTCTTTTTGGATCTCTCCGAGCCGTTTGTTTTCGGCAGCGAGTTTTTGTTCGAGTTCAGGCAATTTTCCGTATCGCAACTCCGCCGCACGATTCAGATCGCCCCGACGCTGAGCAAGCTCTGTTTCCGTCTTGTTCTTGTCGATTTCTGCGTTCAGCGACCTCAGTTTTGCAATCACGTCGCGTTCTTGTTGCCACCGGACTTTCATCGCCGATGACTGTTCTCGCAGATTCGCAATTTCGCGCGACACTTCCGCCAGGCGTTCTTTCGACGCTGCGTCTTTTTCTTTTGTCAGCGCTTGTTCTTCGATCTGCAAGCTCACGATGCGTCGCTCGAGTTTGTCTATCGGGGCTGGTCTCGAATCGATTTCCATCTTCAGACGAGCCGCCGCCTCGTCGATGAGGTCAATGGCCTTGTCCGGCAAAAAGCGATCCGCGATGTACCGGTCCGAAAGTCGCGCCGCCGCGAGGATGGCCGCGTCTTTGATGCGTATTCCGTGGTGAACCTCATATTTTTCTTTGATACCGCGCAGAATCGAAACCGTGTCTTCGACCGACGGTTCACCGACGAGCACAGGTTGAAAACGCCGCTCAAGCGCCTTGTCTTTTTCGATGTGTTTTCGATACTCGTCGAGCGTCGTCGCTCCCACGCAGCGCAGCTCTCCCCGAGCCAGGGCAGGCTTGAGCATGTTGGCCGCATCTTGCGCACCTTCTGCGGCACCCGCGCCAACGAGCGTATGCAGCTCGTCGATAAACAAAACCACCTGGCCTGCCGCTTGGCCCATTTCTTTCAGAAGAGCCTTGAGGCGATCCTCGAACTCGCCTCGATATTTCGTTCCCGCGACGAGAGCGCCCAAATCCAACGACAAGATCCGTTTGTCCCGCAGACTTTCGGGCACGTCTCCGCTCACGATGCGTTGCGCAATTCCCTCGACAATCGCGGTCTTTCCGACGCCCGGTTCCCCAATCAGCACCGGGTTGTTTTTTGTTCGCCGAGACAGCACTTGGATCGACCGCCGAATTTCCTCGTCGCGGCCAATCACCGGGTCCAATTTGCCCTTGCGAGCCAAATCGGTCAGGTCGCGTGTATAGCGTTCGAGTGCTTGGTATTTCCCCTCGGGATCTTGGTCTGTTACTCGTTGACCGCCTCGGACTTCCGACAACGCCTGCATCAACTTGTCGAAGGTGACACCCGCCTCGCGCAAAAGCTTCGATGCAAAGCCAAAGTCCTTTTCGCACACCGCCAGCAGCACATGCTCCGTCGATGTGTACTCATCTTTGATTTTCTGAGCCTCTTTTTCCGCCGTTTCGAGCAGATCTTTGGCCCGTCGAGACAAGCCGATGTCCATGGAACCGGCAGCGCGAGGCTGTTGATCGATATAGCGCAACACCTCGTCGGCCAATCGTTTGGCGTCGAGCAAACCACCTTCCCGAACCGCCAACTTCTGAAGAAGTGCTGGTACGACACCGCCTTCCTGTGTGAGCAAAGCCCACACAATGTGTTCCGGCAGAAGCTCAGCCTGGCCTTTTTCGGCAGTCAACTGCTGAGCACTTTGCAGCACCTCGCGTGTCTTGTTTGTGAATTTGTCGACGCGCATGTTCGATTTCGCTCCTTGTTTTGAGCAGGTCGTTTTGGCTCAAAACTTTCATAAGCACGCGCCTTGCTTGCGCAAGCACTTGCGTTTTTCCCGACATGACCTTACGAAGCCTGCCTGCTCATGCAAACACCCATTTCGTCCATGCCCCGTGTGGGCAAAAGTTCAGCGTCGCTTCCGGTGCTGCGTTTGTCGCGCCCGCTTCGCAGTGCAATTTACCGAGGCCATCCGTGGATTTACCGTCAGGCGCTTCAGACCGTTCCTGATCTTCCGACGGGAACGTCGGTCGAAATCCACGATCGCGATGGTTTTTTGGCCAAAGGGCTTTTTGACCGTCAATCGCCGCTGGCTGTGCGCGTTTACACACTCGATCCAGCCCAGTCCATCGACGAGAATTTCATTGCGCTGCGCCTGCTGTCGGCCTATCGCTGTCGGCTGCGCACCGTCTGTGGCCTCGGAAAAACCACCACCGGTTTTCGTTTGTGTAACGGGGAAGGCGACGGTTTGCCCGGCGTGATTGTTGATGTGTATGGACCGGTTGCTGTCGTGGTTTTCGATGGAGATGCGGCGGCCAGTTTGCGTCGTTCCGTCGTGAGGGCGTTGCAGAAACACGCTGAAATGTTCGGCATTTCCACGATTTACGAACGCTATCAGCGACGACAGGGACACGGCGGAAAGTTGCTGTTTGGCGATCCGCCTGTGCCACCTGAAAACGACCGAGGTTTGCACCCGTTTGAGTTCGTGTTTTTGGAGCACGGAATGCGGCTTCTCGTCGATATCGAACACGGTCAAAAAACCGGCATGTTTTTGGATCAACGAGAGAACCGCTTGCTCGTGCGTCGGTGTTCCAACGGGCTTTCCGTTTGGAATGGTTTTGCGTACACTGGCGGTTTTTCCGTCGCGGCGGCCCTGGGTGGTGCCACTCGAGTCGTTTCTGTCGATCGGGCCGAGGCGGCAATCGAGACGGCGAAACGCAACGTACAACTGGCGGGTTTGCCGCTTGATCATCACGAATTTGTCGTCGATGACGTGTTTTCCGTGCTTCAGCAGACCCAAGCCAGAGGTGAGCGGTTCGATCTGGTCATCGTCGATCCGCCGAGTTTCGCACCGACGGCACAGGCCGTTTCAAGCGCGATTTCTGCGTACACGAAACTACATGAACAGGCTCTCGATTTGGTGGCACCGGGAGGCTTGTTTGCGGCGGCGTCTTGCAGCAGTCACATCGACGAGAAAATGTTCCTCGAGACGATTTGCGATGCTGCGCTGTTTCGACGAAAAACGCTGAGGTTCCTCGAGGTCCACGGCCAGCCAGCCGATCATCCGACGCTCCCCGCCTTTCCCGAGGGGCGTTACCTCAAATTCGCTTTGTGCGTCGTGGGCTAAGGGATGCGGCCTTCCGCTGTGAACCTGTCGTGTTTGGATGAAACCGCATTCGCGGAGGATGTCTTTTCCGACGGAGAAGAGGACGAAACGGATGAGATCGATCGTGAGTCGAATCAAACCGAATCAGATGTGCAGAAAACGGCGGTTCTTGTCGATGCGCAGGGTCACAAACTGATCGAACAGCGTTTTGTCGTCGAGGCCGAGTGTGACGGGTTTCGCCTCGATCGTTTTTTGCAAAAAAAAATTCGCCGCTTGTCTCGAGCGCGTATCCAGCGCGTCATTTCGGGCGATTGCGATGTCGAGGGGCGGTCGGCGCGGAAAAACATGCGTGTGTTTGCGGGTCAACGTGTCAGTTTTCGTCGCCCAGCGCCGCAAGAACCCGAGGTGCCGCGCAACATTTTGGTGGTTCACGAAGATCCCGATTTCTACGTCATCGACAAACCCGCCGGCCTGCCGATTCATCCGACTGCGCGGTATCATTTTTCGACGCTGACGGCGGTTTTGAGAGAGCGTTTTCCTGGCCAAACCCTACAGGTGTGTCACAGGCTCGACCGAGAGACTTCCGGCCTGATGTTGGTGGCACGAAATGCAGGTGCAGCATCGGTTCTGAAAACGGCGTTTCAACGTCGGCTCGTCGAGAAACGTTATCTGGCCATTGTCGATGGAGAACTCGATCTTCCCGACGGAGAGGCATGGATCATCGACCAGCCCATGGGTCCTGCGGGACAGCTTGTGCGCGTCAAAATGGCCGTTTGCGACGAGACGCAGGGCGGTGTGCCGGCCCAAACCGTCGTGCGTGTGTTGCGTCGTTTTTACGGCCACACGCTCGTCGAATGTCGGCCTCGAACTGGACGGCAACATCAAATTCGGGTTCACCTGTGCCACGCAGGTTTTCCCATCGTCGGTGACAAACTGTATCCCGACGAAAAGCTGTTTTTGGAATGGTCAGAACACGGAGATGAGGCTGTCGCACATCGTCTCACCCTCGGTCGTCACGCACTCCATGCGGCAGGTCTTGCCTTTCCACACCCTCGCACACACGCGGTTGTCCGGTTCGAGACCGATTTGCCGGACGATTTGTCGCACTTTCTCTCTCGACTAACCGGGCCAGCGTGAGCCGTTGAGGAGGAAATACAGCAGCCCTCCCAAAGCTGTCACGGCCAAAAGTGCTGCTGCCGCCAATGTCCACAGCGTCGAGAAAAAGGTTCTTTGGTCTGCCGATCTTCTTTCTCCGTCGAGAATTGCGAGGCGTGTTTCAACTTTGCAAATCCCGGCTCGCAGCGCACCGAGAAGCGAATAGAGCATCTCAAAGCGCGCCTGCTTGTTTTCGGTTTGAGGCGGTTGCACACGCAACGTCACCGCACCCAACAGCAAAAGATGCGGCGCTCGACCTGCGGACGCAGCATGTTCGAGGCTGAGCACATAGGACAACTGCCGCTTGCGAGCTTGAATGTTGTGGCCGTGTCTATGCAAAAGGCGCAAATCCGCGCGCGCCTCCCCCAGACGCACGGCGATGTTGTGGCGCTCGCTTTCGAGGGAGGACAGCTCGTTGCCGATCGAGTAGCGCGCATCGCTGCTTGACTCTGAACAGTTCGGGTCCCTCGCCACGGCCAAAAGACGTTGATACAAATCATCTCGGCGACGGTCGAGGACGCGGAGTTCAGACGACAGGAGCGCCTGCTTTCGCGCAAGGGCCCGACGCTCTTTTTGCACGCGTGCAACATATTGCTCCGTCGCTGGCTGAGTCAACCGCTTCTGGTCGAACAGGTCGCTGGCCAGCTTGGGATTGTCGACGAGGAAAGGTGCCAGTTCGACGCCTTCAGCATAGGAAAGCTCCCCAAGCTGTATCAATGCGCGCTCATACGCTGCGATTCGATCGGCCAGTTCCCGGCGCAAACGTCCAAGCTGTTTGTTCCTGCGCCAGACCGAGCGCAGCCCCGACGCAGCATAGGAAATGCGTCCGAAAAACGTATCAGAGGATGAGAGCAACGGCAGAGGCGGCAAACTGTCTTCGCTTGGCGGCGGCAGGCTGATTCTTGGAATCGATTTGGTGCCAGAAGAGAAATGGCGCGCATCCTTGGAATCTGAAATCACGACCGGGACTTCGAGCGTTTCCGCTGAGCGAAGAGCCGCCGCTGCAAACTCGGCTGTGTCGGCAAAAGACGCCGGATCGACGACCGGATTTTGCGCCGTTGCATCGGGCGACTGTTCGACACGGTTGGCTGCGACGGAAGGAGTCGAGTCTGTCGAAACGCGATTGAGTCGTGCAACCGTCGGAAAACGCTGCGTCAGGTCGTGCGAAACTGGCGCGAGTTTGACGGTTTCATGATTTGTCGGCTGTGGATTGGGCAACGGCACAGACGGCAGCACCGCTGGAAATCGCATCGTGTGGGACAGCGGCACCGGTGCGATTTCGACCGTCGCTGCGGGATCGAGGCCGCAAGGTTCATGTACGACAACGTGCGCGTCTGTGGGGTGAACCTCGGACGTGCTTGCCGTCGCAGCACCCAATCCCAGAATAGAAATCCGCTCGGTGCGAATCACGGGAAGTTCGGCGAGCACTCGAGACATCGCCTCGTGGTTTTCGGCTACTTCACCGTCTGAAACCGTCGCCGAGGACGCTGTTTCAGGCTCTGCCAAAGAGGGAATCTCCGGGGAGGGCATAGGCCATTCCGCGTGCTCAACGGCATCAAGCGAATCTTGCGACCACGCGGGCAGCTCGGGCCGTACAAGACCGGGGGCTGGCGGCGGCAGCAGCGTGTCTTCCTCGAAATCAGCAGGAGGAGATTCCGCTGAAACACAAACGGGCTTTTTCACCATGCGACACGTCCTCGCCCGTTTACGGGCTCAGAAGCCAAAGGGGCCGCATGGTAGTACGAGTTGCTTGCTTCCCGGAAGACGGGACCTACAAACCGCAACAAAGTGTGAGTTCAAACACATCTTTCGACGGGAAAAATGACGGCAACCGCTCTGTGAGGTCTATCTGCTGGAAGTATTTTTGTCATCTAAATCACTCTATAATTGAACGGCAATCGAAAGTTTCGTAAGGTGATTCCGGTGACTACTGCACGAAGACCACGATCAGAGGGGCGCTTGGCGAAGTTTCTTCGCCGGTGTGAACGGGACTTCATTTTGAAAGCACTGAGAATGCATCGAGGCCACAACAGCCAGACGGCAGCGTGGCTCGGCGTTTCTCGGCGCGCTTTGTACGACAAGATGCGCGACTATGGTTTGGACGGTGAAGCGTCGGCGATGCGCACGGAAGCCGGAATCATGGGTCCTCGCAAGGTCGATTTGGGCAGCAAAGACGAGGACTAGGGACAAGGCTTGCGGGTGGTGCGGCGACGAGGGACGGAGGCGCTCCGTGCGGCGGCTTTCGCTGGGATGGCTCGCCTCTTCTGCGCCCGAAAGCGACTCAGGAGACGATTCGCAGCTTTCGCAGCGATGCTGGAGCCGGTTCGACGATGCCCGTCACTTGCGCAACAAGGTCGTAGTCAGCGCCACGCACGATCTGAGCCGACACGAGCGTGCCCTTGGGCAGCGGTCCGTCTGGGCTCCTTTCCCCGAGCGTGAGATAGACATGCCCGTCTATTTCGGGCGCTTGTCCTTTGTGCCGGCCCTGCAACAGAAAGTCGCTTTCTTCGGACGGGCCTTCCACGAGCACCTCCAAGCTGCGACCCAGCAGGCTTTTCCGCTTTTTTTGGACCACGCGCCGCTGGATGCGCAAAAGCTCACGCTGCCTTTGTTGCGCGACGTTTGGTGGCACCTGATCCGGCAGTTCCGCTGACGGCGTGCCTTCCTCTTGGGAATAGGGAAACACGCCAACATGGTCGAGTTCGGCGTCTTCCACAAACTGGCACAGCGCCGTAAAAGCCTCCTCGCTTTCGCCAGGGTGGCCGACGATGAACGCCGTCCGAAAAAACACATTCGGCAAAAGCCGCCGCGTTCTTTCAAGCAACCGCAGCACCGTTTTTTCCGTATGTCCGCGCCGCATCAGCTTGAGCACTTTGTCGTCGATGTGTTGCAGCGGACAATCCAGGTACGGCACCACCAGCTCGCTTTGAGCCATCACTTTGAGCAGCTCATCGGTGACCGCAGTTGGATACGCATAGTGCAGCCGAACCCAACGCAGTGCGCCGGGAGCGTTCGGCGTTCTGTGTCCGATGCGCCGCAACAGATTCGGCAGGGAGGCGGGCGCTTCAGTAGGAGACGGTAGGTCTTTGCCGTACAGCGTCAAATCCTGCGCCACGAGATTGATTTCGACTGTGCCCTGTCGCGACAGCGTTGCAATCTCTTGTTCGATCGAATCCATCGAGCGGCTGCGTTGCGAACCTCGCAGCGCCGGAATGATGCAAAAGCCGCACGGCCTGTCGCAGCCCTCGGCGATTTTGACGTATCGCGAAAAACTGACCTGGGAAGCCGGGCGCGGCGTGTCGTGGTCGTACAAATACTGCGGCGTTTTCCCCACATCGATCACAGCGACGCTGCCGTGGATGGCCTCAGCGATCTTATCCACTTCGCCAGAACCCAAGATGTGATCGATTTCAGGAATTTCGTGGTGCAGTTCCGTCGGATATCGTTGAGACAAGCAACCCGTCACCACCAACCGCTGACACCGACCGCTTTTCTTGTACGCCGCCATTTCCAGGATTGTGTCCACCGATTCCTCTTTGGCAGCGCCGATGAAGCCGCAGGTGTTCACAACGATGACATCCGCTTCGTCGGGTTTTTCGGTCAAGCGATGGCCAGCCCGAGAAGAAAGGCCCAGCATGACCTCGGTGTCCACGCGATTTTTGGGACAACCGAGGCTTACAAAATAGACGGATGGAAAGGCTGAAGGGACCGAAGACACGGCGGCAGCATGGTGAGCTTCTGTAGGTGCTGTCAAGCCTTGCTCACACCGCGCAGTCCGGGCTCGGTTGCGCGCTGGGTTCGTGCTGGGTTCTGGCGGCGATGATTCGGGGTTTTGCTTCCGGGTTGCCGTGGGGCTCGATACCATTTGTGCGTTTCGTCTTTTGTGTTGCGCCGTTTTTCCGTTTCCAGTTTTCCGTTGTGCCAAAAGGAAGCACCAACATGACACGTCATTTTCGAGAGATACACTTGGCCAAGTTGCGCCGTTTGACTGCCGGATTGTCACACCACCTTCTTCCGTCGCTGTCTCCTGACGCGAGGCTTGTGGCTCACACGGTGATGGATGGACAAGACGCCCATCTCGCGCTCACCGATCGCAAAGGCCGAATTGCTCGCGTGATTTCCGGGCCGGTTTCGGGCCGCGCAAGCATTTCTTGTGACGGTACGGTGGCGTTTACCCGGCTCGTTGGTGCAACTTGCGAAATTTGGTCGCTGGCCGATGGCGATTCCGAGCCCAGGCGTTTGCTCGGGGGCGATGGCCGCTTGTATCGCGAGCCGACGTTTTCTCCCGATGGGACCAAGCTTGCGTTCCTGGCCGACGACGGTGGAGGTGCCGCGCAACTTCGTTTGTGGGTACACGACCGCACAAGCGACCACAAGGAGGCGCTCCTGCACGAAATTCCCGACCAGCCGGATGCGCGCTTGTTGCAGGCCGTGTGGAGTCCGTTTGGCGATAGCGTGTTTGTGACTGCCCAAACTCGCGACGGAGACGCGGTGTTTGAAGTTTCTGCGTCGGGCGGTCAGGTCGTGCAGAGATCTCCCTTCGGTTGCAGTTCCCCCGCGCCGCTCGTGCCGGGATTGTTGTGCGTTGCTCATCGCTCCGCCGAACAAGACAGCGAACTTTTGCTTTTGGCGTGTCCGCCCTGCGCGGACAAACCGAGGCAGGCCATTTTGCTCGACCGCAAACACGGTGCCGACGAGCCCGCAGTCGCTTTGGACAAAAAGGGACAGGCCATCGTCGCATTTGCCATGCCTGACAAGCCTCGCGAGGGCGAGCCGCCTCGGAATGACGTTCATTTGGCTGTGATAGCGGGGCTGCCTCGACGGTTTTTCAAACGCGGTGATGCAACGAGCCACGCCGATAACGACACGCAGTCGGATTCGTCGTCGGATTCATCGTCCGAATCCCAATGTTTGGGCGCGGCGCAAAATTGGCCTCCTTTCCACGACATGTGGATGAGCATGGAGCGGGGCGCATGAAAATCGCGGCCATTGACTGTGGCACCAATTCCTTTCATCTCATGATCGGCGCGCTCAATGCACTTGGGCACGTCGAGGTCATCGATCGCCAAAAAGACATGGTGCGCCTCGGCGACGCGACTTTCCGAACCGGAATCATCCCGCCCGAGGCATTTGCGCGTGCCAAAGATACGCTCCAAGGCTTCCGCCTCCTGTGCGAAAGCCACCACGTCGATGCACTCCTCGCCGTCGCCACAAGCGCCACCCGCGAGGCGCTCAACGGCGGTGAATTTGTCCGGGCCATGCGCGACGAGGTGGGCATCGGCCTACATGTGATTACCGGCGACGAAGAGGCCCGGCTCATCTACATCGGGGCACGCTCGGTCCTGCCGCTTGGAAATCGCCGCGTTCTTTTGTTCGACATCGGCGGTGGTTCCGTCGAGGTACTCGTTGGAGATGCCCGCGAACTTTACTTTCAGCGCAGCCTCAAGCTTGGCGTGCTGCGGCTGCTGCCATTTTTCACGAGTGAAACACCATCTGCCGACGAGCGAGCCCAACTGGCCGAGCACTGCCAGAAAGCACTGTCTGCCATTGCCGCACCCATTTTGCGCATTGGCTTTGATTTCGTCGCTGTGTCGGCGGGAACGGGCCGCGCACTGGGAGAACTGGCCTCGTCGCTGGTTTCTCGTGGTGAAGGTTCGACAAGCCGAGACAAAACCGAGCGTGGAAAGCGCGTGCTTTTTTCCGACGTGTTTGCTCTCGAGCAAAAGTTGTTTTCCTTGTCTTCGCAAGAACGGCAACGCTTGCCAGGCCTTGATCCTCGACGGTTCGATTCCATTTTGCCCGGCGTCGTGCTGGTCCGTTCGCTTCTCGAGGTCTTTCACGCCGACGAGTACGTTTTGTGCGAGGCCGGACTTCGCGAAGGATTGATCTACGACTACGCCCAGAAACATCGCCCTGATCTCCGGCTCTTCGACGAATTTCCAGACATTCGCCGACGGTCTGTCGTCAGCATGATGCGCCGATTTGCCGCCCGCGAAGCCCATGCCAAACATGTCGCCCGCCTCGCCCTCGATTTGTTCCGTGGCCTTAGGCCTTTACACAACCTTCCCAATTCAGACGGAGAGCTTCTCGAATTCGCATCGTTGCTTCACGATATTGGCTTTCATATCGCGGAATCCAAACATCACAAACACGGGCAATATCTAATTGACCACGTTGGGCTTCCCGGTTTTTCCGAAATCGAATTACGCATTTTGAGTTTTTGCGTTCGTTATCATCGAAAATCTACGCCGAAAGACGGCCACGAGGGATTTTGCGATTTGCCGCAACCTATCAAGCAAAAAATACGCATCTTAGCAGCGTTGCTGCGCGTTGCGGATGGTTTGGATCGAACCAACCGGCAAGCCATTCAATCCTTGCAAATTCGGATCGAGAGCAAAAGCATAGAAATGTCTCTTACTGCGAAAGAAGGCTCGGATTTGGAATTGGAGATGTGGGCCAGCCGACGCAAAGCCGATCTTTTGGAAGAGGTCTTCAAGCGGAAACCCCGATTTTCTGTCACGCCAGCCTCCACTATTAGCGAAACTTTCGACTGAAACTGACGCGGGCTGATGGATTTCCAAACCATGATGTCCCGGCTTTTCCGCCGGATTGCTCGCCCGGCCTTGTGTTTGCCGATACTTCTTTTGGCAGTATTTTGGTCCGGGACAGTTTCCCGACCGGCGACGCTTTGTCTGGCCTTTCTATGTGCTTTTATTGGATTTGTATTATCGCTATCGCGGAAACGCATTCCTGTTACGTGGTTTTCGGTCGCATTTTTGTTGCTTTGCGGCGCAATGGCGTTGCAGTGTATTCCGCTTCAGGCATCGTTACGACAATTTTTCGGCATTGAAGCTGAGCCAACTTTGCGTCTTGTGCTAAGCGATATTCAAATTTATCCAGCACAATGGTTGGCATTCTCGCTCGACCCAGCCGAAACCACAAATGAGCTTGTTCGTTTTCTCTCCTATTCATGCCTACTGGGATTTCTTCCTCTTCTGCGAGCAAGACAAGGCGATACGCTCCGCCTGGTGTTCTTGATATTCCTTACAGGATTGCTTGTCGCACTTCTGTCTTGGATGTCTGCTACCGGCATCAAACTTCCTGCACTGTTCTTGGCCCCCACGGTTGGACAAACTCGCGCTATGTGGCCTGCTGTATTGCAAAATGCAAATCACATGGCGGCACTCTTGTCCGTATCAGCTACATTGTGCATGGGCCTTCTTCTTGACCTCTCAAATGATGAGAAACCGGTTCTCAGAATTTTTCTTTCTATTTCAATTATATTGATTGATATTGCTCTGTTTTCTACTCTGTCCCGTGCTGGAATTTTGATCGGAATTTTTGGTCAATTGTGTGTATTTATATATGTAAATGCACAAGAGAATTTTACAAAAAAAGTAAAATGGATCTACCTTTTGGTCGCTGCGGTTTTATTGTCTGTGTTGTTGTTTGTATTGAATCTAGGCGGTCCGTTTTTGGCGCGAATTTTGGATCTAAAGCAAGGAATTGTTGGAGAAGAAAGCAAGTTTTCGATCATTCGCGCTGCATGGCCGCTGTTTCAAGGTCATGCTTGGTTCGGAATTGGCCGTGGAGCTATGGAAACGGCAATCCAAGTTCCAGAATCAATTGCCGTGCAGGTTCGATTTACACATTTAGAAAACGAATGGCTCCAACTGTTTCTCGATTTCGGTGTTCCAGTTACAATTCTATTTTGCGGAATCGTTTGTCTGGCGATGTTTCAGTCGTGGAAAGAAGTAAAACAGGAAAAGTCACTGATCAAATATGCTGCGTTTGTTTGTCTGTGTCAATTGGCGATACACAACTGCTTTGACTTCAATTTATCGACGGGTGCCTTGGCGGTTTTCAGTATCGTTTTGATTGCAGTTGTCCAAAAGCCTCTGCGATCTCTCTCAAGTTTGTGGATGTCTCCACTGTGCGTATTTGTGATGTTTTTCTCGATCTGGGTTTGGTACCGGTTTCCCAGCCACGAGGAAGATGGAGAGACTCTGAAAAAGCTTGCGGCAGATCCGGCGGTGTCTGTGGACAGCTTGCTTGACGAGGCAAGAAAGTGCTTGCAGCGCCATCCGCTCGATTCCTACTTGTCCGCTTTGGTCGCAGCGCGTCTTGTGTCTGAGGACCATCCTCAAGCGATGTTATGGATCAACAGAGCCTTGAATCAAAATAAAAATGATATGCTGGCGAACGCATCGGCTGCTACATTGCTTTGTAAACATGGGCATAAAAAGCAAGGTTTGTGGATGCTCGGGCCAATGATTTCAAGAGCCGATGCTGAAAAGCGGATCTGGCTATTTGATAGATTGGTGAACTGTACGAAAAATCCAGAAGAATTGATTGATTCGTTACAAAATAGTGAGATCGTTCACATTTCTTTTCTAGAATATCTTGGAACACATTTGCAGAAAGATCATATGCTGTTGCAAAAAGTGTCAGCGTTGCTGGCAGGGCGGGGCATCGCAGGTGCGTGGATTTGGTTCGCTCGATCGTCCTTAGCCCTGTCTGATCCAGAGGCATCGGAAGCGTGTTTGGCGATCTTGGCCTCAAAATCAGAAGAAGACACTTTGTTGCTGAGTGGATTGATTGGGGTACTCATCCGGCACGGGAATGCACAATCCGCTCTTCGATATTCAGAAGAAGCACTTGGCAAAAAGCGTGCGCCTGAACTCTATCTTGCACATGCAGAGACCTTGTTGGCCCTAGGTCAATTGGAGCGAGCGAAACAAGCGATCGCAGACGGCCTGGCCAGCACGAGTGAGCGTTATTTGTTGGCGCGATTGCATGAAGTAGCGGCCAACGTGGAAGAACGGTTAGGAAACATCCACCGCGCTGCAAATGAACGGGCGCTGGCTCGTGAGCTGTTGCAATAGATCGTGGAGTTTGGTTACTTGCTTTTCGAGTAGGAGTCTTCGAGTTTTCCACTGGCGTCATAGAACTGAAAGCGCATGGTGTTTCCGTCCAGTACGACATATACAAAACCGAGTGCACTCATTTGAAAATGGAACAGGTTTTTGCCTTTTAGTTCTGTCGTGGAAGCACCGGCACCTGAAACGATAAGACCGGTTCCAGAGCAGGTTTCAGTCAAATACTGTCGGCTGTGATCGTGGCCTGAGAAGTAAAAGTGGACTTTTCCGCAGACATTGGCCTCAAAGAAGTTCTTGATGTGGTTGCCGAGCAGTGGCACGCCATCATACATGCCTGCATTCCCATGTGGGCCATTGGATTTTAGCGGATGGTGTCCGAACGCAAATTTCCATTTTGTGCCAGAGTCTTTCAGCCAGCCTTCGAGCGAGGTTTTCTGCGTGTCGAGTTCCTTCCCAAACATCATAAGATTCGTGTCTAAGACGAAGAAATCGGCGTGCTCGACTTGGAATCGATAATGGTTGGCTGGCATTTTCCATTTGGTCGAGGCTGCGGTATATAGGATCTCCCACTTCGCCTTGCCAAAATCTGTCCCTGCTCCGTTTGCACCGTAATCGTGGTTTCCAAGTGCTGCATAAAATGGCAAAGCAATGTCTTTGTATGGGATTTCAAATTTGGTTTGCCATTGTGGGTCAGTGACACTCGAAACACCACTGTCGTATATGTTGTCGCCGAGCAATTGGATGAAATCGCAGCCATCTTTTTTGCATTTGTTGGCAACCGCGTCGGCCACCATTTTCTGGCCTGAGTTGCCTTTGCCGGTGTCTCCTATGGCCACAAACGTCACGTAGTCTTTTCGATGCGCAAGGTCCGATGTGTTACCGACGAGATCGACGGCTTCGCTCAAGTCGTCGGTAGAAGCATCCACGCTGGCATCGACGCCTGCGTCAAAGGGGTCGGGGTCTGGGTCGTCGCAGGAAGACAAACACGCACAAGCCAGCAAGCCAGACACGGCCAAACGAGAAAACACCGCAAACGACGTTTTACGCATGAGGCAGAATGTGCAAAAAAACGCTCGATTTGTATAGACACGAAAAAAGCAAACCCATGACAAAAACCCACGATTCGCTCGCTTTTCAAAGACTGGGACTGGCACAAGTGCCCAAAGTGCTGCTGCTCGAGAACATTCATCAGACGGCCATCGACACGTTTGTGCGGGCCGGCTTTTCGGTCGATTTGTTGCCCAAGGCGCTGTCTCCGCCGGCACTGACAGAGCAGTTGGCCGGCGTGCAGATTCTTGGGATTCGCAGCAAGACGAAACTCACGGCGGACGTGCTGCGTGCGTCGAAGGATGTGCTGGCGATAGGGTGTTTTTGCATCGGAACGAACCAAGTTGATTTGAATGCGGCCAACGGCCTGGGGATTCCGGTGTGGAATGCGCCGTTTTCAAACACGCGCTCCGTCGCTGAGTTGATTGTTGCCGAGATCATTGCGCTCAGTCGGCAACTGGGCGACCGGGTTCGCGAAATGCACACGGGAACGTGGCGAAAGGTGGCTGAGAACTGTTTTGAAGTCCGAGGCAAAACGCTGGGGATTGTGGGGTACGGTCACATCGGTTCGCAGGTGTCGGTGTTGGCGGAGTCTTTGGGAATGCACGTCGTTTTCTTTGACATCGTGCAGAAACTTGCCATCGGGAACAGCCAGCCGGTCGAGGAACTTTCGCAACTTTTGCGAACGGCGGATTTTGTGACGCTGCATGTACCAGCGACGCCACAAACGCAATGGATGATCGGCGAACGCGAATTTGGGATGATGAAAAAGGGAAGTTATCTGCTCAACGCGAGTCGGGGTTCGGTTGTGCGGATTCCAGATCTGGCGAAGGCACTTCGAGAAGGGCCTTTGGCGGGTGCGGCGATTGATGTGTTTCCCGAGGAACCCGAAGAAAACACCAACAAATTTGTGTCGGAGATTTGCGGTTTGAGGAACGTCATTTTGACGCCGCACATTGGGGGTTCGACGCAAGAAGCGCAGGCCAGCATCGGAAGGGAAGTGGCGCAGAGTCTTTGCAGGTATGTGGTTTCGGGGGCGACGCAGGGTGCCGTGAATTTCCCCCAGGTCGAACTTGCCGCCGTCGCTGGCACGTATCGCATCATACACATTCACCACAACGTGCCGGGCGTGCTTTCGGAAGTGAATCGCGTGGTTTCGGAACACCGGGCCAACATCCACAGCCAAATTCTGTCCACCGACGAGCGAATTGGATATCTCATCATGGATTTGGATCAGAATGTCGCGCGGGAAGTGTGTGAGAAAATCCAGAGCCTCCCGACGAGCATTCGCACGCGAATGGTTTAGGCGCTTAGGGGTTCGGTGTTTGGGAATGTGGGGGAGGAGGAAGAGGGGAGCGGGTTTCTGAACCGTCCTCGTTGCGAACCAGAAGCTCAATGCGCTGTTCTGTGGCATCAAGGATGGCGTTGCCACGGCGGGAGAGGCGAACGCCTTCCTCGAACAGGGACAGTGCTTGTTCTAGGGGGAGGTTGCCTTGCTCGATTCGCGTGACGATGCGATGCAAGCGATCAAGCACCTGTTCAAAACCGGGTTCGCGGTCGTCTTTGGTTGGGGGCGCGGTCTGTTCTTCGGGCATGAGGTTTCCAAAGTTAGCGATTCAGGCTGAATTTGTAGGAAAAGCGGGCGGTTTTTCCGTTTTTGGGAGGCGGAAAAGTCCACGCCTTGGCTTTGGCGAGGGCGCACGTCGTAAACGCAGCGTCGCGAAAGTCGTCTGCGGTGGGCTTGAGCGAAAGCACGTCGCCTTTGCCGCCGATTTCAAAGGAAAGCTCCAGCGTGCCGCGCACGTTGGGATTGCGCGACGCGGCTTCCTGGAGACAGAGGCGAAAATCGGGCTCGTTTTTTCGCACTGTTTCGATACCGGCGTCGGTGTAGGTGTGACACGAAGCAAGAAGCGCGACCGAGAGCAATGCGTTTCGCGAGGTCATCTTGTCCGACTTTGCCCAGAGACTTTTGCGCACGTCAAGCCGCGCGTGCGGCCCTGTGGGTGGACAGCTTTGCCGCAATGGACGGCAAAAAGACCAGCACGAACACTGCGACCTGGGCCAGCAAGACCTGCCGCGTGGGATAGATACCCAGCATCGGCACCGAGAACGCGCGCTCGGCCCAGGACGCAATCGGTGTTGCATCGAGCACACCCGCCTCTTGCAGCGCGTGAACGCCATTTCCAGTCATGGCCAGAGCGAGGCCCAGAAGCAAAAGACCCGATGCCAGCATCACTGGTCGCGGGTTCAGCCTTTTTCCGATTTTTCCCACCACGAACACGACCACAAAAATCACGCCAACCCCGAGCGTTGCGCCCCACAGAACCTCGCCTTTGGCCGACGGGCCGGCGGAAAGCAGCAGCGTTCGATAAAAAAGGACCACCTCGACCGCCTCACGATAGACCGCGAGGAAAGACAGGCTGACGAGCAAAAATTTTTGGAACGCGCCGGTCTGGCCGCTCGCGGTTTCAATTTTCCGTCGCAAAAAACCGAGCCATTGTTGCGCTTCTTTTGCGCCGATGATCCAGTGCGTCATCGTGATCAGGATGACGGCGGCAAGAAGCGACATGATGCCCTCCGCCAACTCGCGCTGCGCGCCGGTCAGAAGCGCACCCACGGCAAGAAACGTCAACACGCCCGCCGGTATCGAAAGAAGCCATCCGACATGCACATACTGGGTCATGTGGGCTTGGCCGCTTTTGCGCAAATACGCGAGCAGCGCGGCGATGAGCAGCGCGATTTCGAGTCCTTCGCGCACGGCGATGGTAAAAGACGCCAGAAACGCGGCGACCGTCCCCGTCGAGCCTTCTTCCGCTTGAGCCAAGAGGGCCAAGGCCTTGGTCATGTGCTTCTCGATGGCCTGGGTATCTTCTGCGGTCGGAGGTTCGGGAGGAATGGCCTGCCGCAGCGCCAAAAACACCGCTTCAATCTCACGGAGCCGCTCCGGCTGTTCGACGCGCAACCGAGCCTCGTTGGGTTCGACGCCATCGAGATACGCTGAAATGGCCAAACGCTTTGCCGTCGCTGCATCTCCTTTGGCGAGCGCGGTTTTGACTTCTTGAAGGAGCGCCCGGGCATCGTCGAAACGCAACGCTCCGGCGTGTTCGGTCGCAAACGGGGCTTGCGTGCGCAAAAAAGACAGTGCTGCCGCACACTCGTTTGGCTTCAACGAATCATCGACAAGCGTTTTGCACAAAGCCTCGTCGGATTGCTCGGCCAAATCTGCGAGGGACACGCGAGACACGATGGGATGTCTGCCCAGGACCGCATCGGTTTTTTGACCGGGTGAGCCGTGCCGCAACCCGACCACATAAAACGAAAGTGCCCAGCGTTGTTCTGCCGAAAGGTGGTCAAAACTCGGCATGCCCGTGCCCGAAATGCCAAACGTCAGCACATGAAAAGCAAGCTGCGGTGCCAGTTTGGGCATCTTTTCCGCGTCGAAAAACGACAAAGGAGGAGGCGTCAGGTTCTTGGCTGCCTCAGTTTTCGCCCGACCGTCGGCACCGTGGCAAACCGAACACTGAGTTTGGTACAGCGACTGCGCCTGAGCGACGGAAACCCTGTGTTTTGGAACCATTTTCAGGTGAAACGAATCTTTCAGTATCCGACGGACCGCCTGGCATCGGCTGAGCACTTCGGCTGCCGGTTCCTTGTTCTCGAGCGCCGCGCGCACCGCCTGAATCGCCGCGACAAGACGAGGTTTTTCCGCGTCTGCACCAGTTACGTCAGCGGCAAGTTTGGCCGCCTCGTCGAGCAGGTTTTTTTGTTCCGTGTATTCGCTTTCATCGACGACGCGCCCGTCTTGCACGGCGGCTGGATAATCCGTGGCTACATAGTCCACCATGTAGTCCACGAGCGCTGCCGGGTCTTGCGCGGGTTTTCCCGTCTCGGTTTCGTTTTTGATCGCGGTCGCGTTTCGGGGAAACAGCGCAGCCAACAACAGCACCAGCCCAATTTTGAAAACCGTTTTCAACATCTACTTGCATGTTTCTGCCGCAGTGTGTGTGCTGTCAAGCGGTTCATCGGGCAGCTTGGGCGCTTGTCGGAAGGACGCATCGCAAAAAGACCAGTCTTGTCCAAGCAGTCGGGGCTGCCGTATCGTGAAGGACGAATAGGAGAGGTCGATGTCCCGACTCCTTGTCCTCCGTGGTAGCGAGCCTTTGCGTGTGCGTGGTTTGCTTTCGCAGTTTGCAAGCCTGTTTCCCGATGCAGCCCTGTTCGACGCAGCGCCCCAGGGTGAAGAAATGCCGACCAAAACAGGCAAACCGGTGTCGCATGACTTGGGCTTTTTTATCGATGGAGAGCCTCTCATCCAACGTGGAAAAACCGATGAAGTCTCTGCGCACCGAGCGTTGTTTTCGTTGCGAACCGACCACCTGATGTCCGTGACGGGCGGGCCTGCGGTGTTGCAGGGCGTGTTTCGGTTTGGGTCTTTTCTGTGCGCGGTTGCGGGCCAGCTCCATTCGAATTCGTCGATTGTGCAACACACGGCAGATTTGCCGCTTTCGGTTCGAAGCAACTTGCGCGGGCGCAGCGAAGTGGAACTGTTTTTTCATCACTTCCTCAGTCGGCTTCACGACGCTGACCCGGCATACCTATCCCTTGTGGAACTGCCTGCCGAAGTTGTGGTCGCGTCCCTTTGCAAAACGCTGCGACACGCTTCGCCTGTCGAGCAGGCTGCCGGCATTTTGGCTGCGGTGAGTCATGGCGATAGCGTGGTGTTGGCGTCGGTCGGGCGAGCGAGCCTTTGCTACAAACAGAATGCGCCGGACGCAGGCGCAGTTGGGCCTTCCACGCTTGTGGTTGGTGAAACGGAGAATGTCGCTGCCTGTGAGGGGTTTTCTGTCGTGCCAGAAGGCAGAGTGCTCTTGCTCGCCAATCGAGGCAGCAAAGTCAGCGTGCTTCCGTTCGGGTGACGTTCGCTGTTTCAAAAACGCGACGACCGGTTGCCAACGAAGACTAAAAAGAACTTTTTCGTTTGGTGGATTCGAGAATGCCGAGCTGTTCGCGGTATTTGGCGACGGTGCGGCGGGCGATTTCAATCCCGTGCTTTTGTTTCAAAATCTCGACGATTTTCTGGTCCGAGAACGGCTTTTTGGGATTTTCGGAACCGATGACTTGCTTGATAAAACCTTTCACTGCTTGCGACGCGATGTCTTCTTGGCCGCCTTCGCGGTTGATGCCAGTGTTGAAGAAGTACTTGAGTTCCACGAGACCCTGCGGCGAGTGTAGGTATTTGTTCGCCGTCGCTCGGCTGATGGTGGATTCGTGCATGCCGATGTCGTTGGCCACGTCGCGCAAAATGAGCGGCTTCAAAAAGCCAGCGCCCTTTTCAAAATAGTCGCGCTGAAACTTGAGGATGGACTCGGCGACGCGCTTGATGGTTCGCTGCCGCTGCTCGATGCTGTCGAGAAGCCACCTGGCCGAGCGCAGGCGGTCTTGGACGTAATCTCGCGCGGCTTTGTTGGTCTTGTCTTTCATCCGTTCCAGGTAGTAGCGACTGATGCGGAGTTTGGGCAGGCCATCGTCATTGACCGTCACGAAATACTTGTCACCAACCTTGTTGATGTAGACATCCGGCGTGATGTACTGCGGTGGTTCAGAGGAATACTCGCGCCCCGGACGTGGATCGAGCTTCTGGATCTCTTTCGCGAGCAGGTGGATTTCTTCCAAATCAACCTTGAGCTTTTTCGCTAACCGGTCCCAATTCCGCTTTTCTACGTCGGTGAGGTGTTCCGTGAGCACCTGGACCATCAAATCATCGTCGATTCCGAGCACTTCGGCTTGCACGAGCAGACATTCACTCAAGGTCCGCGCTCCGCAGCCGCAAGGATCGAAGCGTTGCACACGGTTTAGAGCCGCTTCGGCTACCTCGACGGACGTTTCGCATTCTTCGGCCACTTCCCGGATCGGCGGGTCCTTGAAATAGCCGTCTGCGTCTAGGTTTCCGATGATGAACACAGCGCACGCTTCCTCCTCTTTGCATAGGCGCGCCATGCGAAGTTGCTCGAGCAAATGGGTTTCGAGCGTTTCGTTGTTGCGCAGCGTTTGTGCCGCCGATGGGAGGTCATCGCTATCGGGCCGTTCCGTCGCAGGCAAACTGGGGGCGGTCGCAGAGTTCTCGAGGTAGGTCGTCCAGTCCACGTCAGACGCCGGTTGTGTATCGACGGGCACTTCCTTTTCTGCGTCGATTTGTTCCTTGGCCGTCGGTGGTGTTATGGGCTCTTCGGTTTCACCAATCGTTTCGATGGGATCGGCAGGCTCGTCGCGCTGATGCTCGGTTTCGGTGTCGTCGCCGTTTTCCAGGAGAGGATTCTCTTTTAGCTCTTCTTGGATCTGTTCGATCACCTCGGCTCGCGCCATCTGCAACAGCTTGATCGCCATTTGCAGTTGCGGAGTCATCACCATCGACAATTGCTGCCGAATGTTCAGTTCCACCTTCATGGACATGGGATGTTTGACCTCCGACTTTCTTGGGTCAGCCTACATGGAGAAACCCGACGATACCAGCACGTTTTTTTGTGTTCGGTACGCATCTTGCATGCAAGTCAATCCGCGCCTTTGCAAGAAGGCATTGACAAGTCGGTTTGGAGAGAGAAGTGAAAGGCTGAAACAGCGAGTGAAAACGAAGAAACCGGTGCTACTCAGCCTGGAACGAGACGTTTTCGATGAAGAACCGGTTCTGCTTGGTAAACACCCAGAAGGCGTAAATTCCGAACGTGAGCGGGATAAGAAGCCCCTGCAATGCAATCACGAACAAGTCAAAACCCTTGCCCGAAAAGTCCCCACGATACCGACGAGAGCCCACGTAAATGCCGGTGTTGCGTCGGAAGAACCTTTCCATGTTGCACTGGAACCACGAGTTGTAGATTCCGAAGGTGAACATGGTCAGGACCATGCCGATCAAGAACTCCCCGATGAGACCCCCGCCCGTTCCAACGAAGTCGAATTTGCCGATTTCTTGTTCGGATTTCAGGATGCGCGTTTTCGCCATAACCCGCTTCTGCAAATCGCAGACCATCCACGGCGTGTAAATTCCAAACGTAACGCACGTAAGAAGCATGTTCACCAGAATGGGAACGAACAGTTCACCACCCGTGCCGGTGTAGTCCAGTCGGTAGCGCGTTCCATCGGGGCCAACCGCATGGCTGTTGTTCGTGACGAAGCGAATCACGTTCGCGACGTACCAAGGCATGTAGATGCCAAACGTGAGTCCGACCAGGAAGTACGACAGCAAGACCTGCACGAAACAAAGAAAACCCGTGCCGGTAAATTCGGGGGTCAGCGGACCGGCGCTCGTGTGGATGCGGATGCGGGAGTAGACGTAGCGTTGAATCCCGACGATGACCCACGGGAAGGCGAAGCCGAACGTGACCATGGTGAGCAAGATGGCCAAAATGCCCTTCCCGATGATTTCTGTCGCGGTGCCGGTGTACTCGAAGCGCACCCGATCGGAAACTGTGGCTTGCGGCGAGCCTCCTGCGCCGGGTGCAAGCTGAGCTTTGATATCCTGAGGCAATCCGTTTTCCGTCTGCATGAAATCCTCCTGAAATGTCGTGTTGACACAGCCAAGCTGTGATTGAGTTGCAACAGTATCCTGCCAAAACCCGTTTCGGACCTAGCGCCTTTTGTGAAAGCTATTCTTCCTCGTCTCCGGCAGCGTCTTCGTCTGCGGCCAGACAGAAATTCGGTCGCTTTTTGGCAATCTGGCCAGGTTTGGGCGGACCCAAAAGGAGTTTCCGCTGTTTTTGGACCTCGGTTCGCTTTTCCAAAAGCAGTTTGCCGAGCCGGCCCTGCGAAGCCTTGTCGAGCCGTTCCAAAAACTTCTTCCAAGCTGGTTTGGGAGACGACGGCTCGGGCAGCTCGGCCAACATGGCCACAAACATCTCCGTCTTTCCGTTGTCCGGTTTCGGTGCCTGAATTTCACGGTCGAGCGTCGGCACGAGGATGTCGTCGCGAATGGTTTCCGCATCGCCCGGATCAAATTGGCAAAATTGCAACCGCGTCGCCAAACGCACGAGCAACGGTTCGATTTTTGCGCGAGGTTTTTCAAGCTCGGCGCGCAAAACTCTCTCGAACATTCCATGGCTCTTGGACAAATTGGTCAGCAAGAAAGCAAAGACTTTCACTCGACATTCCGTTTCGCAACCTGAGCCATCGACGTAACTTTGGACTTGGCTTTCCAATCGATGCGCAAACGCCTTGTCGGCTTCCGTTTCGGTCCCGCTATCGTTATTTGAAATTGCCAAGGCGAGCGTCCCAACCAACTTTGCGCCCTGGCTATATGCGCAAAACTTCTCAATCTGCGCCCACATTCGACGTTCGTAGAGGTCCTGCAAAAAAGGTCCAAAGAGCCCAACCAGCGATAGAAACGCGGTTTGAACTTGCCGTTCGTCTTTGAGCAAACACATTGGCGAATTGGGTCCGTCGAGCGGGTTTTGATCCTCCAACACATCAAAAAAAGTGGACGCGAGTGCCGACGACCGCTCGGCCCATTTGTCGGGGTTGCACTGCGAAACATTTGGTGCGGAAATGCCGTACTTTTGCTCACAAGTTGGGTAATACGCCGTCAGAAGCCGCTGGTAGTGCTGCTCGTCGCGCCGGTCGATGTTCGCAAGCACACTGCGCATATAGTCCGGGTTGTCTCGACCCAGTTCCAGCGCGTACGAGACCGCCACGTCCGGTTCCAAAATGCTCCCGCGCAAAAGTGAGAGCAGAACTCCGTAACGCTGCTCGACGGTATCGCCGCCCCTTGCGGTCAGCGTCTTCAGGTTTTCCGACAGAATCTTGGCTCGCTCGATGCGCCAACTGTTGTCCGCTTGTTGCCGAGCGATTTTCATCTGCGCTTCCGCTTGCCGTCGCTGAAGTTCACCTTGATTGCATTGATAGATCGCCGTCACAGACAAGCCCGCGATGCCGATGACGAAACTCGAAACGACGTTCGTATTTTCGGAAACAAATCGACCGATGACGCCACGCGGTTTCGCCGGGGTTCCGTTTTGTGCCGTTGTCGTTTGCGCAGAAGGCTGAGCTGGATTGGCCGAGGGAACGACCGGAGTGGGGGCTTTCTCTGCGACGGGACTGTCGGCTTTTTCTTGCGGCTCGGCTGCCCCTTGTCCGTGAGCCTCGGAACGTTGGCTTGGCGGGAATGTGTGCTGACGGTTTCTGGCCCTACCCATGGCCACCAGTATCCCCCAACCGACTTACCCTGCGGCAATCGATATTGTTCGTTCCCCTCCAGAAAGGACTGCGGTGGGCGCGGCGGTGTCGGTCGTGCTCACAGCCCCAAGGCTGTTCTGCTCGCCCGCCTACGCCGTCCCCCATCCTCATTTCGCTTCTGGATGGGAACTTAGATCTCGCTGGGGGGTGAGGCTGGGGTCTTTTTCGTCGCAGCGGCTGACGCTCGTCGAGGCCACTTTGCGGCCAGTTTCAACGCCAAGAGCGCGGACAGAAAAGCCACACCCGACACGATGACAACCGCGCCTGTGTTTCCCTCCATCCGGCCCAGAACTACTACCGGAACCACCGTCGTCAGACAGATAGCAAAGCCCAATTCCAGAATGGGTGGCCGTTTCGTGCGCAGTTGTCCTGCATACGCACCGAGTCCTGCTGCCCCGACGGAGAGCAACAGCAATAGCTGCCAACTTGCTGAAAATGTTGCTGATTCGCTGAGCAGTTGTTCGCCTCGATGGAGCAAGACGGAAAACAGCGATTGCGCTCCGATCGGCAAGACAGTTCCGACGAACAACACAATTGCGTGCAGCACAAATGAACCGCTCAAAATAAGGCCGAAACGCAGCGGCATTCCACCCCGCTGCCGAGCAAGCGCAAGGAGAGAAAGCACGATCACGAGGCAGGACAAACCGAAAGTTTCGCCGAGGCGCTGGTAATAGCCTCCAGGCGGAAGCAGCGCCATATCGTCGAGCAGCGTGAGCGGCAAAGCATCTGGTTGAAGCTGCGGATCGACAGACGGGCCTTTTTGATAGATCCGCCCCGCTGCATCCACAAACGCCGAAACACCTGTGTTCACGGCTCGCACAAGTTCCACGCGATGCTCTACAGCGCGATACACGGAAAGAGCCAAATGTTCATATGGTTCAGACGTTGCGCCAAACCACGCATCGTTGGTGATATTCACCATTAGATTGGGCGGATTTTGGTGTGCAAAAAGTCTTCGTCCAAAAGCCGGAATAATGTCTTCATAGCAAATCATTGGGCCAATGGAATACTGTTTTCCTCGTATATCGATAGGGAAAGTTGTGGTTTCAGTTCCTCGTGAAAAATTTGAAATCGCTGGTATCATTTTACGCAGGAAATCAAGTTGTTGTGCAAACGGCAAGTACTCACCAAAAATCAATAAGAAATTCTTATCGAATGTACCGCTAGGTTTTCCATTTTTGTCAAACAATATCGCTGTATTGTACACAGCAGGTTCCCCATTTTTGCTTGGTTCTGCCGTAAGCGAACCAAACAAGATAGGCGTCGAAAAACCGCGCTGCACTTTCCGAACATCATTTTCGGAATAGTCGCCTTTTACTGGGCGCAAAAAGTAATATGGATAGGATGATTCCGGCCAAACCAAAAGCTCGGCACCACGGCTCGCCAAATCTTGGCTGAGCGACAGATGCAGTGCGTGTTGTTTTTCTCGCAAACCTGGCACGAATTTCTCGCGAATTCCGACGTTCGCCTGGACGACACCGACACGGATTTTTTCGGCTTGTGCGCGAGCCGCATCGACCTGCTGAATGCGAACCTTTCCGTACGCCAGACAAATCAAGATCGTGATCGCAGCAAACGCTGGAGCACCGAAAAAGGCACGCATCCTGCGTCCGGGTTTGGCTCTCAAAAGTGCGTGAAGCACATCGAAGAGTGCTCCGTTTGACAGAACCAACAGAAAACTCACACCAAGCGGGCCGGTGATATCAGCGATTTGGATCACGGTCGGAACCCAGGCTTGTGTAATAGACAAATACCATGGAAATACATAAGGGACACATAACTCACATGAAACCCATACGAGAGGCGCGAGCCATGTGATTTTGATGCCGATGTGCATGCGCAATCTGCAAATCAGTGTTGCAAACAAACCAAATGTAATAGCTTGATATCCAATCAATAGCAAAAATAGTGGAAATGCAGCAACGAATGGTAGACCGCCAAAACGCTGCAAAAGACCGACGATCCAATAAAAACCACCACCGTTTGCAAAGAGCCCTGTAAACATGCCATATAAAAAGGCGTGTTTTGTGCGGGGTTGTCCATCTGAATCCAGCAAAACCAAAAACAGTGGAATCATCCCAATCCACGCAAGTGGCCAAATGTCGAAATCAGCACAAGCCAAGAACAAAAGCGTTCCCGACAGCGCACACAGACCCAAGCGCCCCCATGTTTTTTCCACAAGAGGAACCAAGAAAGCGGGCATTGACCGCGAGCGTCGGCTGGCCAGGGGCGGAACGGAACTGGGCTCAGGGGTCGGGATCGATACCGATTCGACGCTTGTTTGAGAGGGCGGTTCGGAGGGAGCGGAATCTTCGGTGGAATGCGAAGCAGACATGGACGGCAGCATATCGAAAGGAACAGGCAAGCGAACCCTGAAGACTGCGCTGCTCGGAAAAAATGCGAAAAGAATGCCTCAAATGTGGTGAGCTGGGAACGGCTCGGGAAGCGGTCAGCGCCCACGCAAGTGCGCAGTGGGCTCGGTGGCGGCTTTGTTGTGCCAGAGCGGGTGCCAGTTTGGGCCGTCTGGTCCGGTCAAGCGGCGCACGCTTTTTCCGTCTGAACCAACCAAAAAAAGACCGCTTTTGTCTGGAAATCCGAGCGTAAAAACAACTTGGGTCCCGTCAGGAGAAAAAGCGGGTTCTGAGACCGGACCCGTCTGGTTTTCGGCCAAGAAAGTGCGTCGAGATCCGGCAACGGAAACCAGAGCCAGTTTCGCTGGTTGCCCAGGCTGTCGGCGGACGTAGAGAACGGATTTTCCGTCGGGTGAAAAGCTTGCGCTTTCCTCAACGACGGTTGGGTCGAGTTCTTCGGTGGTCAAACGCCGCGCGGTGCTTCCGTCTGTGGATTGAAGGTACAGGCGATCTGCGCCGTCTCGATCACTTGCAAACAACAAGAACTTTCCGTCGGGGGACCAGACAGGCTGCCATTCGTCTCGCTCGGTTCGGGTGATCCGTCGAGGGCTTCTGCCGTTTGTATCGGTGAGATATAGCTCGGCGACTTGATCCCGACTGGATACAAAAGCGAGGGTCTTTCCGTCTGGAGACAGGCAAGGTTGAAAATTCCCCTCGCGGTTGCTGGTAAGAGGGCGGGGAGTTTTCCCGTCGAGTGCCATGCGAAAAATTTCGCGGAAACCAGTCGAAGAACCCTCGAAAAACAGGAAACGACCATCACTCGAAAAAACCGGGCTGCGAAGCAAGGAACGAGGTGGACCGAGCGGGCGCGGCGGACGCCCGTCGAGTGGATACAGAAAGAAACGCTGTGGTCTTCCGGCGTCCGACGTTTCTACAGATGTCACCAACAGTTCTTTTCCGTCGGGTGAGAGCGGACCATTGTAGTCCGCTGTGTCCTTGCTTCGCGTGATCCGCCGTTCATTTTTTCCGTTCGCCTCGATGACGTACACCTCTCGGTTGCCATCGCGCTCGGAAATAAACGAAATCAGCGTCGCTGCGCTCAGCAGGCCAAGCCGCACAAAGGCTACTCGACTTTGATGGCGTCAGCGACGACGTAGGCACCGGCAGCCGCCCAGCGAGAGACGGCAACCTGATTCCAGCCGGCGGTGAAGCTGTATCGGCCCAAAGAAACCCAGCGGCTTCCGTCGATCTGCTGGTTCTTGTTGACGGAGCCCAGGCGATTGCCAGCAGCGTCGAAGACGATAAACGGCGTCGCTGTGCTGCGATCCGAGGCGGCGGTCCACCAAGCAAAAACCTCTTTGCTTGCGGCAGCAGGAAGATAGAACTTGAAGTACACAGCGTCGGAAACAGCGGCGGTTTCGGCCACAAAGTAGCCGGTTCCGTAGAAGCCGCTCACATTCGTCGAGGATTTCCAGTTTGCGCTCGGCGGTTCGATTTTTCCGCTCGAGTCGTTGTTGGCTTGGTTGCTGTCCACAACAATCGTGCTACTTCCACCGACACAGGTGTTGATGCGGGTCATGTAGTTGGCCCACGGAAAATCGTAGCCAGGATCGTTGGCTCGGTTGACTGGATCGGGCTGGTAGTGGCCGATGATGTGGTTTCGGTCGCGAACGATTCGATTTCGCTTGACAATGTCGCAGGAAAGTTTTGCCGAGGCTGATACTTGACCCTCGGTCCATTTGTTTGTGCCCGCGTACGAAAAACCGCCGTGCTCGATTCCGACGGAACGGGGGTTCGTCGGGCGACCTTCCCAGGATGACCCGACGTGGTGGGCAGTGTTGCTTTCGTCCACGAGGGCGGCAATTTCTCCGCCGTCTTCCCTGACGACGTAATGGGCAGAGGTCTTGTAAGGGTTTGTGGGATAGGGAGTTGTCAACCAACTGACGCAACCGGAATAACCTCCGGCGCAGGTGTGAATGACCAACAGGTCGATGGCCGCGGAGCGTCCGCTTGAGTAATTCGACGACGGTGCAGGCTTCCAAACGGACCCAGAATAGCGCGCGCCTTCAAACGGCAGCGAATCTTCGATGAGGGAAGGAAACTGAGGGACCAGATCAGGATGCTTTTCGACCGGCAAGCCGTGCGTGTAAGCAATTTCGGCAGGCAAACCTTCGCGCAAGGTTTTGTATAGCTCGCCGTGAACGAAGTGTGCTTGGCCCTGTTCAGACGGAATGTTGGAAAAACGAGCCATGGGTCCGGCCCATGCAGATAGGTCACCTCGATTGGTTCCGGCTTCATCCGCCAGACTTCTGAGGAGGGCAGCCGAGGCACGAACGTGGGCGAGCACTTCGGTCTGGGCCTCTTCGACGGAAACGCTAGCCAGCCGCGCTCCTGCCTCAAGGCTTTTGCTTCGCAGGGCAAACACGCCGAAGACGGGTTCTTCGCCAGAAGCATCTCCGACGGCACCGGGGACGAAATGGAAGCGTGTTGTGGCGTACGCCAAAGACGACAGGACCGCTTGGGGAACGGAAAACTCCTGAGACGCAAGGGCGAACGCGCGACCCAATTCAGAAACTTGAGGCGTTGGGGCGGCTGTTTCTCCGTCGCTCGTTGCACGAACCGTCGTATCGGACGGGTGAGAAGAATCTGCGGGCACGTCTCCGCATCCCGCAACAAGCGCAAGACAGGTTGACCAAGCCAAACCAAAACGAGAAACAAGGGTGTGTCGAGCGTTCATGAGTTCCTCCTGCGGGTGAAATGCAAACAAGGCACTTGTGCGAATTGGGCTGTTTGCTTCGCAAAGCATAACGTGAGGTGCCTTTGCTCGGCACGCTCGTTTTTTTCGTGTTCGGTTTTCGATGCAAAGTAAACTGCCCAAAAAGCAAAGCAGCGTCCCGTGGCTGCGCGCCTTTGGTGAATACAAGCTAGAGCCAGGAGCGACGAATGGCGGCGGGAGAGGAGCAGAAATGAAACGACACGTTTTGGGTTGTGTGCTGGGAGTCGGTCTCTTTTTGAACGTCGTTCCGTCTTTTGTGGCGAGGAACGCTTGCGCGCAAGACTTGGCTAGCTTCGAGAAACGAACTGCGGTGAAGCAGCTGGCCAACGGTCTGACGGTGATTGTGGTCGAACGTCCGGAAGCGCCGGTGTTCTCCTATTTTACGCATGTCAACGTCGGTGCTGCGCAGGAAGCCATGGGCCAAACGGGTCTTGCCCACATGTTTGAACACATGGCGTTCAAGGGGACGGACCGGATCGGGACGAAGAATTTTACTGTCGAGAAAACGCTCCTTGAAAAAGTAGAAAAAGCGTATTTGGCTTTCGACGCGGAACGCCGGAAAAGACCCAGCAGCGACGCGCAAAAGGTGGCAGCACTGGAAAAAACCTGGCGTGACGCAATGGCTGAGGCAGGCAAGCAAGTCGTCGCGAATGAATTTGGGGAAATCGTCGATCGAAACGGCGGTGTTTCGCTCAATGCGTTCACGAACGCCGACGAGACTGGGTATTTCTACTCGATGCCGTCGAATCGGCTCGAACTGTGGGCCTATCTGGAGTCGGAACGAGCCAAACGCCCGATCATGCGAGAGTTTTACACCGAGCGGGACGTGGTGATGGAAGAGCGACGAATGCGGACGGACAGTCGTCCGATCGGTCGCTTGATCGAACAGCTTTTGGCGGCAGCATTTACGGCGCATCCGTATGGACGGCCCGTCGTGGGTTGGCCGTCGGATTTGAAGACTTTTTCAGCGACGGATGCACAGAAGTTTTGGGAGACGCACTACACGCCGGCCAATCTCACGGTGGCGGTGGTTGGGGATGTGAAGGCGTCTGAGGCGATGCCTACTCTGGAAGCCTACTTTGGTCGTTTGCCGAAAGGTCCGAAACCGCCTGAGATCTCGACGGACGAACCGGCGCAGTTTGGCGAACGCACAATCGTGGTTCGAGAGACGGCGCAACCGATCTATGCCGAGGGTTATCACCGACCCGATGTGCTGGACAAAGATGACGCGGTGTATGACGCGATTTCGGATCTCATGTCGACGGGAAGAACGGCTCGGTTGTATCGAGCGTTGGTTCGGGACAAGAAACTGGCGGCGACTTCAGGCGGGTTTACGGGGATGCCGGGACGGAAGTATCCGCACTTGTTTGTGTTCTATGCGATTCCGACGCCGGACATCAAACCTCAACAACTTCGCGTCGCGATCCACGAGGAAATTGAAAAGCTGAAAAATTCAGTTGTCACCGACGATGAACTTCAGATGATTCGAGCGCGGGCGAAAATGCGTCTCCTCGGGAGCCTGGGCAGCAACCAGTCCTTGGCCATTTCAATGGCGACAGCGCAACAGCGTTACGGAGATTGGCGTGAGATTTTCCGTCGCGTCGAGCGGATCGACAAGGTGAGCAAGGAAGACATCCAGCGGGTTGCTCGGAACGTGTTTGTCGAGAGCAATCGCACCGCTGCGTGGATTGAAAACTCGGCCAAAGGAGGGAAATAACCATGCGGCGTTCTGTTTTCCTATCGTCGCTCACTTTGTTTCTGCTCGCAGTTTGTGTGTGGACAGAACCTGTTCATGCTGCGCCGGTGTTTGTGAAAAATGACTGGCGACAGATCAAACCCCCGCCGCTGCACGCGATAAAGCCGCAGCGACCCACGCGGCTCGTGTTGGACAACGGAATCGTGCTGTTTTTGCAGCAAGACAAGGAATTGCCGCTGGTGACGATGAACGCGGTTGTGCGCGGAGGTGTGAAAGATGAGCCATTTGGCAAGACGGGCCTCGCGGACGTGTTTGCCGAATCGTGGCGGACCGGTGGTACGCGGACGCGAACCGGCGACCAGTTGGATGATTTTTTGGCGATGCGGGCGGCCTCGATCGAAACAAACAGCGACGCGACATCGATTTCTCTGTCGGCGCACAGTTTGAAAAAAGATTTTCCCGATGTGTTGGCGGTGGCGGTTGAGGTCTTGCGCGAACCTGAGTTTCGACAGGAAAAAATCGATCTGTCGAAACGGCAGCTTTTGACGGCGATCAGCCGTCGCAACGACGAATCAGGCGAAATCGCTGGACGAGAATCGACCAAGCTCGCGTTTGGCAAGGATCATCCGCTTGCGCGCCAGCCTGAATATGCGACGGTGGCGGCGATCTCGCGCGACGACTTGCAGTTGTGGCACCGTCGGTTTGTGCATTCCGGCAATATGCTGGTCGGTGTCACTGGCGATTTCGAGCCCGAGGAGATGATCGCGCTGCTCAAGCGGCACTTGGGCACGCTTCCGACGGGCCAGAAAGTCGTTTTGCCGGAAGTGGGTTTTGTTCCGACGCGACCGGGGCTCTTTTTCATCGGCAAAAATGACATCAACCAAAGTTCGATTCACTTGGTGCAGGTTGGTACGACGCGCAAAAACCCCGACCACTACGCGATCGAGGTGATGAACGAAATTCTGGGAGGCGGTTTTTGGGCGCGTTTGTTCTCAAACATTCGCACCAAGCAGGGGCTTGCGTACAACGTGCGCGGCGGCGTCGGTCTGGGTTGGGAGCACAACGCGCAATATCGCATCACGATGGGCACAAAAAGCCAGACGACGGCCAAAGCGATCACGGCGTTGTTTGAACAAATCCAGGGAATGTCGATGAATCCACCAACGCAGGATGAACTTCAGAAGGCCAAGGACGCGATTCTGAATTCGTTTGTGTTCAAGTTCGATAGCAAAACGAAAATTCTCGACGATCAGATGAGGCTGGAGTTTGACGGTTATCCGTCGGAATACACGGAAAAGTATGCGGAGCAGATCCAGAAAATCACGCTCGACGACGTGAAGCGTGTGGCGCAAAAGTATCTGAATCCAGGCGGTTTTGCGGTCCTCGTCGTGGGAAACCCTGACGAAATTGGGAACCAGCTCCATCAGCTCAAACACTTGGGCCCAGTGCAGAACATCGACATCACGATTCCACCACCTCCTCCGCGCTCGTCGGCGGCGTCGAAATAGCGACGCACGAGCACTCGACTGGAGTGGGATTTTCGGCCCAGCAAGTTGAGTGGCCGATTTTTCTGTCCTTTACAGCGTCGGTGTTCGCGTTGTAAAGCGAGTCCTACGATGTCAAGTCACGATCCCAACATGGAACAGCTCGTCGCTGAGGTCGCCCGTCGGGTGGCTCAGCGTTTGGGTGGCCCAGAAAAACTTTCACAAATCGGCGTGGGGCCCAAAAACGAAGGGAATTGTTCGTCAGGCCCGTCGGAAAGTTGTTCTGCGTGCGGTCTATGCGCAGTTCGCCGTCCTGACGCGGTTCGGAACATTGTCGAAGAAGGCGCAAGCCGGATCGGTTCGGCTCTTTCGACGGGGCAGACGCCGGGCAATCTGGCATCGATGATCGATCACACTCTTCTTCGAGCAGATGCGACGGCAGCGGACGTGGAGAAGCTGTGTACCGAGGCGCGGACGTATCGGTTCGCGTCGGTGTGTGTGAACACGAGTTTTGTTCCGCTGGCCCAGCGACTTTTGCGAGGATCGGGTGTGATGGTGTGTGCGGTGGTGGGTTTTCCGCTGGGGGCAATGGCACCGAATGCGAAGGCGTTTGAAGCGCGAGAGGCGGTGCGGAATGGCGCAGACGAGATCGACATGGTGCTGAACCAAGGCGCGCTCAAGTCGCGGGATTTTGCGCTTGTCCACGAAGACATCCAAAAAGTGGTCGAGGGGGCGCGTCCCGCGAAAGTGAAAGTGATCTTGGAAACAGGGGCTCTGTCTCAAGAGGAGAAAATTGTCGCGATTTCGCTCGCCAAAGTGGCAGGCGCGCATTTTGTGAAGACTTCGACCGGTTTTGGCCCCGGTGGCGCGACGGTCGAGGATGTGTCTTTGATGCGAAAACTCGTGGGCGCGGACATGGGCGTGAAGGCGTCGGGAGGCGTCCGCACGAGTGAGGATGCACTGAAAATGAAAGCGGCGGGCGCGGATCGAATCGGCGCAAGTGCGTCGGTGGCGATCGTGAGGGGGAATACGGACGCACCGCCTCCGCCGAAATATCCGCACAGGCCGTGGCTTCAAAAAAGCGCAGCCAAAGCGACCGGCGCGTCTGCTCCGTCGAGTTCGGGAAAAGCATCGGCTTACTAGGCGCAGCGTTTTTTAGCGAGGGCTTGGGTCATGGTTTCTGTTTCAAGGGCTCCGTTCGAGCGTGTGGTGCTCGTCGTGCTCGATTCGTGCGGGTGCGGTTCTGCGAGAGATGCCTCTCGGTACGGCGACGAGGGCGCGAATACACTTGCGCACATTGGCGACCGTGTGGGGGGGCTGTCTTTGCCTCACTTGGAGGCACTGGGTTTGGGAAACATCACGACGATCCCGGGCGTGGCGAAGGTCGAAAGGCCGCTGGGTGGGTATGGTCGGATGTGTGAGAGGTCGATCGGGAAAGACACGACGACGGGACATTGGGAACTCGCGGGGCTTGACGTGCAAAGCGAGTTTCCGACGTTTCCGCACGGTTTCCCGTCGGGCATGATCGAGCAGTTTTCCAAGGCGACGGGCCGAAGCGTGTTGGGGAACAAGCCAGCGTCGGGAACGGCGATTCTCGATGAACTTGGGCCCGAGCATCTGCGGACGGGGGCGCTGATTGTCTACACGTCGGCAGACAGTGTGTTTCAAATCGCGGCGCACGAAGAGGTGGTGCCGATTTCCGAACTTTATGCTGCGTGTGAAGTTGCTCGAGAGCTTTGCGACGAGAAAAAGATCGCTCGCGTGATCGCGCGGCCTTTTGTTGGGCAACCGGGCAAGTTCCGACGGACGTACAACCGGCGGGATTTTGCGATGCCTCCGCCCGACGAAACGGTGTTGTCGCGGATAGCCGCGTCAGGCCGCGAGGTCGTCGGGGTCGGGAAAATTTGGGACATTTTCGCGGGTCACGGTGTCACTCAGAACATCCACACGGAAGGCAATTCAGACGGACTTTCGCTGACATTGGATGTGCTGTCGAGGCTGAAGCAGGGACTTGTGTTCGTGAACCTTGTTGACTTCGACATGTTGTACGGACACAGGCGTGATCCGGTGGGTTACGCTCGGGCGCTTGAGGAATTTGACGCTTTTTTGCCGGCGTTGCGAAAACAGCTTTCTCCGGCGGATTTGGTGATCTTGACGGCGGATCACGGAAACGACCCGACGTGGACAGGCACGGACCACACGCGAGAGGACGTGCCGCTTCTTTTGTTCTCGACGGTGCAACCGGTGGATGGTCGGGCGAATGTGGGTGAGCGGTCCGGCTTTTTCGATGTGGCTCAGACGATGTGCGATGCGTTTGGGTTGCCGGCGTGGCCGCGTGGCGTCAGCGGGTTGCCGGGTCTCTTTCCCGTCTGAGCGACACGAACTTTTGGAGTGTGCAAAGTACTCACATGAACTCATACAACCCCGTAGAAATCATCCGAAAGAAACGCGATGGCCATGTGCTGTCGAGTGAAGAAATTGTCCAGTTTGTGTCCGATTACACGAAGGGCAACGTGCCGGACTACCAGGCTGCGGCGCTGCTGATGGCCATTTTCTTTACTGGAATGTCGGAGGGCGAGCTGCTGGCACTGACGGAAGCGATGCTGCGCTCGGGCGAAGTGATCGGTCTTGCGGATGTGCCGGGCGCAAAAATTGACAAGCACTCGACGGGCGGAATTGGGGACAAGATTTCGCTGCATTTGGCTCCGGCGGTTGCGGCGTGCGGGGTTCGTGTGCCGATGATTTCGGGGCGGGGGCTTGGGCACACGGGCGGGACGCTCGATAAGTTGGAGTCGATTCCGGGGTTTTCGACGAGGCTGTCGGTGCCTGAGTTTCGGACGGTGCTCAGGCGGGCGGGTCTGTCGCTCATTGGGCAGACGGACACGCTCGTACCAGCGGACAAGGCGCTGTATGCGCTTCGGGACGTGACGGCGACGGTCGAGTCCATTCCGCTCATCGCTGCGTCCATCATGTCGAAAAAATTGGCAGAGGGCATCGATGGTCTGGTGTTGGATGTGAAGGTGGGTACAGGTGCGTTCATGAAGACGCGCGATGCGGCGTATCAGTTGGCTTCGACGCTGGTCTCGATTGGGCGACGGGCGGGGAAGCAGGTTACGGCGTTTTTGACGAACATGGATCAGCCGCTGGGGCGATATGTGGGCAACGCGGCGGAAGTGCTGGAATCGCTGCATGTGCTGGAGGGTGCAGGCGAGCCGGATTTGGTCGAGCTTACGGTGGCGTTGGGTGGAGAGATGTTGCGGCTTGGGGGAATGGCTCAGACGGAGGAGGACGGTCGCGCGCGGGTCGCGGAATCGCTGCGCAATGGAGAGGCGCTCGGGCGGCTCCAGCGATGCGCGGCGATGCAGGGGGCGATGATCGACCTGCGCGACCCGCACGAACCTTGGCGGCAAACCTGTTTGCACACCAACCGAGTGGCGATCGTGGCGCAGTCATCGGGTTTTGTGGCGCGCATGGATGCTGAAGCGGTCGGTTGGGCGGGCGTGGCGATCGGTGCAGGCCGAGAGCGCAAAGAAGACACCATCGACCCGGCAGCGTTCATTTTCCTGGATCGCAAAGTGGGCGAGCGTGTCGAGGCGGGTGAGGCACTGTGTCACTTTGCTGTGGCTGCGGATTGGCCCGAGGGTCGCCGCGAACGAGCGAAGACGCTTTTGGAGTCGGCGTATGAAATCTCGACGGAGCCGCCTGCGCAAAAACCGCTGATTTTGGATGTGCTGAAATGACCCACTCAAATTTGGAAGGGGCGCAAGCCCACTACGACGCGATACAGGCTTCGGCTCGGTTGGTTTTGGCGCGATTGCCCGAGGGGGCGGCACCGCGTGTGGCGCTCGTGCTGGGGTCGGGGTTGGGGCGGTACGCGGACTCGCTTTCGGATGCGGTGGTCGTGGATTGCGGCGAAGTGGGTTTTCCGCGCTCGACGGTGGTTGGACATGCGGGTCGGTTGGTGTATGGCCGGGTAGGCAAAACTGGCGATGGCACCGGCCTTGAAGTGCTGCTGTTGCAAGGTCGGATTCATGCGTATGAAGGGCACAGTCCTCAGACGGTGGTGTTTCCGTTGCGAACGTTGATTGCGCTGGGGTGCAAAACGGTGGTGCTGACGAACGCGGCGGGAGGCATCGGTGCGGGGCTTGAGCCGGGCGATTTGGTGCTGATTCGGGATCACTTGAACCTGACGGGAGATTCGCCGCTCAGAGGCCCAAATGATGCGCGCCTGGGTCCGCGTTTTCCCGACATGTCAGAGGTGTACGACAGGTCGCTGTGCGAGCTTGTACAAGGCGTGGCGGCGAAGGCGTTTGGACGGCCGTTAAAGACAGGGGTGTATGCGGGGTTGCTTGGGCCGCAATATGAAACGCCGTCGGAAGTGAGGATGCTAGCGGGGCTCGGAGCGGACTTGGTGGGGATGTCCACGGTGGCTGAAGCGATTGCAGCGCGGCACATGGGGGCCAAGGTGGTAGGGGTCAGCTGCGTAAGCAACCTGGCGGCGGGGATTTCCAAGGTGCCTTTGTCGCACGAAGAAGTCACGGAAACGGGGGCGAGGGTGCAAGGGAAGTTTATTCAGCTCCTCGACGGGATTTTGTCGGCGCTTTCGCAGCGCGACACGCGGAGTGCGTGAACATGGCGCGGGTTTTTCTGGACCACAGGACCGGGCAAACGCTGCCTCCGGGGCTTTGCGAGCTGGCTGAGCAAGCAATTTTGGCGCAAGGGCTTGCGTATGCACCGTATTCGCGTTTTCCGGTGGGTGCTGCGTTGCGTGGGGCAGACGGACGGATTTTTGTGGGCGCAAATGTTGAAAATGCGTCGTATGGCCTGACGGTGTGTGCGGAGCGAACGGCGGTGATAGCAGGCGTTTTGGCGGGCGTTCGCGTTTTTTCAGCGATGGCGATTTGTACGCGGTTGTCGCCTCCTGCCGCACCTTGTGGCATGTGTCGGCAGACCCTTTCGGAGTTTTGCGAGGATCTCGACCTGTTGCTGGTTTCACCTGATGGGGTGGCGGAAAAAACGACACTTGCGGCCCTTTTGCCGCGCGCCTTTCGACCGGGAGCATTGCTCGGATGAGTGCCATGCCGACGGAAAAAAACTGGCTGTTGCGGGGCGGAACGCTGCTGACGATGCGCGAAGACGAGCCGGTGGTATCGGCGGATTTGCTGATCGAGAACGGACGAATTTCGGCGCTCGGGACGTTTCGGGCGGACGATCCTCGGTTGCGCGGCGTTCGCACACACGAGGTCAGCGGGTGCGTGGTGATGCCTGGTCTTGTGCAAGCGCACGTCCATTTGTGCCAAACGCTGGCGCGAGGGCTGGCCGATGATTTGCCGCTGTTGCGCTGGCTGAACGAACGGGTGTTGCCGTATGAGGCTGCGCTGACCGAAAAAACCATTCAGCGAGCGGCGCAAATCGGCGTCGCGGAGCTTTTGCTGTCGGGAACGACCTCGTTTTTGGACATGGGGACGGTGCGCCACCACGACGCGCTGTGTGCTGCGGTGGATGCGACGGGCGTGCGGGCGACGTTGGGCAAAGCGATGATGGATCACCCCGAAACGGTGCCGTCATCCTTGCGCGAAGACACGCGGGCGTCTCTTGCAGAGGCTGAGGCACTTTGTCGTCGCTGGCATGGTCACGGGCGATTGCGATATGCGTATGCGCCGCGTTTTTTGGTGTCGTGTACGGACGAACTTCTGCGAGGCGTTGCGGAGTTGGTTGGGGCACAGACGCTTTCTGGACCGGGCATTCACACCCACGCGAGCGAACAACTGGACGAAATTGCGTTGGTTTTGTCGCGCACGGGGCTGCCGAATGTGATGGCGCTTCGAGAGCGCGGCATTTTTGGTCCTCGCACGGTGCTCGCACACTGTGTCCATGTGAGCGAGAAGGAAATCAGCGCGCTCCGAGCGGATGGGACCCACGTCGCACATTGTCCGTCGAGCAACCTCAAGCTGGGTTCGGGGATTGCGCGGCTTGTGAAGTTTCTTTCGATGGGCGTGAACGTGGGGCTCGGGGCTGATGGCGCGCCGTGCAACAACCGGCTGGATGGGTTTGCCGAGATGCGGTTGTGTTCGCTGCTGCAAAAAGGACTGCATGGTCCAACGGCGCTTTCCGCGTTCCAGGCGCTTCGGTTGGCGACGATGGGTGGTGCGGCGGCGCTGGGTCTTGCGGACCAAATCGGCTCGCTCGAACCGGGCAAATGGGCTGATGTGATCGTGGTGGGGCGCGGCCAGGCCGGACAACTGCCCCGGCACGATCCGCTGTCGATGATGGCGTATGCAACGCAGGGCAGCGACGTGCGCGATGTCTTTGTGGAAGGAGAACTGCTCGTCGAAAACGGGCAGCTCACGGCACGCACAGGCTTGGATTTGTCGGCGCTGGCGGAGCCTATTGGGTAAAGGACGCTGGCGGCGTCGGGGGTATGGGTGAGGTAGGGGATTGGAGGGGCGAAGTGGCCGATGTGGGGGATGTAGGTGGCATGCTTGCCTGGCGAGAACCGGGCACAAATGGTCTTTGTGTGAGCCCGATGATTTTCTGAGGAAGGGGCAGCGGCTTGCGGCCTTTTTCGACGCTGGTCAGGACAAACTCGGCTTTTCCTAGCTCGGTTTCGCCTTCGATTCTGAGGGGAATGCGCGCTTTGTCATCGCTGACCCACACGGTGCCGTATCGAGGGGGTTTGCCGATCTTGTGACCAACGATCGAAATGCGTTCGCCTTTGCAGGCGAGTTTGATGGCTTTCTGAGCACCAAACGGCAAGAGAACTTCCTCGCGGCCCACGACCTGCATGGTGCCTTGATAGAACGCGGACCCATCGAGGAGAACCAAGTCTATTTCGTCGCCATCGTGCAAACGCAGGGCCCGCAGAAGCAACAGAACAGACAGCGGTTCCAGCGGCTCAGACGGCATGAGTGCTTTGTATTGGCTTTCACCCTGTGGTCGCTTGATCGTGAGTGACGCCGTTTTTCCGTCGAGAACAACGTTCGCGCTGCGCACGCGCCAGCCAGTTTCTTCGAGGATGATCGATCGGGGCAAAAAGGTCGCGCTGTCGAGTTCGAGTCGATAGTTTTCGTGAAGACCGGTGAGGGCTTTGGCAAGCCCGAGGGCCTCGGCTTCCGCAGCGATTCGGATGATGTGACTTTGGCCTTTTGGGACGGGCGGCGAGATCGCCAAACGCGCTCGGCCCGCCTCAACAGAGCCGAGGAAACGAAGCGCAAAGGTGTAGGCCTCGCCCTGGCGCTCGGGGCCTTGTTTTGCAGGCGCAAAAGAAGGAATCGCGCACAAGGCAAACGACAGAGCCAACTGGAACTTGGTGTTTGGGCACATATTCCTTGGACGAGACAAGCCTGCCCGTCTCTTCATTGCCTTTGTTGGCTACCCGGCGGGCGCGGTTTTGTGGGTGGTTTTCAGAAAGTGGTTGCTCAGTTCTTCGATCAAGTCGAGGAGCGGTTTGGGATCTGCGGCCAATTCGCGCGTTCGGGCTTGGGCGCGCAACACAAAGGCGACCAGGCGTTGTTTGGTTTGGCCTTCGCCGGACAAGAGCGCGGCGTTGGGTCTCCCGAGTGTCTCGTCCCGTCGGACAGGCTTTCCTGCGATGTCCGGGGAACTGACCGCATCGCACAGATCGTCTGCGAGTTGGTACGCAAGCCCCAAACAATGCCCGACTTCGCCCCATCCCTCTGCGTCGGTGGCACCTGCAGCGACAGCGCCGGCAGAAGCGGCCAGACGAAACAGCGCGGCGGTCTTCATCGCGTGATATCGGTCAAGAATGCTCCCGTCGAGACCGTGCTGTTCGAGGCTTTGGCCCCCGATGATGCCCTCTTTGGAACCGGTCGCCTGACCGAGCAAACCGACAATTCGGAGGGCGCGCCGAGCGAGCCGAGACGGCGCATCGGCAAGCACTTCAAATGCTCGCGTGAGCAGCGCGTCACCAGCGAGAACGGCCATCGGTTCGCCGAACAGTTTGTGAACCGTCGGCTTTCCCCGGCGCACATCGGCATCGTCGAAACACGGCAAATCGTCATGAACCAAAGACGCCGAGTGAATGAACTCAATCGCGCAACCGGCGCGCATCGCCAAGTCCAGCTCTGCATCGTCTGCGGCACATGCGGATGCGACGGTCAGAAGCAACCTGGGCCGAATCCGCTTTCCACCAGAAAAAACCGCATGGTGCATTGCACGATGCAGCGTTTCGGGCGGGTCCTCTTTTTGTGGAAGCAGCGCCAAAAGAGCTTCTTCGACGGGATCAATTTTTTGTGCAGGGCTGACAGCGCCAAACATTCCCATGCTCCTCAAAAAAACACGCAGCCCTAAAGATTCATTTGGAGGGGCTGCGTTGACAAGTATGGCCTCTGCGGATGGAAACTCCCGAGGCCGAAAACGACCCAAAAATCGCTCTTGCGTTCCGATAGATGCCTTCCCACGAAAAACTGTTTCGGGAGCACGAAGTTTTTTCCGATCGCGATTTAGGATGCCCAACGAACGATTGCGTCGTGCAGCGCGGGTCGAAGCACACGCAGCGCGGCTTTTCGCTGTTCTGCTTCGATTGTGGTTTTCGCACACACACGATTGGATACAAGCACTGCACACAAGCGCGTTTTTTGGTCCAACCAAAAAGAACAACCGGTGAAACCCAAGTGTCCAACCCCGTCGCGCGGCCACAGCGTTCCGGCAGAAGAGAGGCAGGGCTCACCGGGGCGAATCGGGTCGGGATGATCAAACCCCAAACCGAATGTTCCTGGCAGGCCCGGCTGTGCGGGAAGACGAAAAAAACGCCGCACCGTCTGGGAACGGAGGCACAGGTGTTTTTGGGTTGGCTTTTCGTCGTGATATCGGTGAAGGAGCGCGTTTGTCAGTCGATACACGGCGGTGCTTGTTCCGAACAAACCCGCGTGTCCGGCGACGCCGAGCATGGCACGGGCAGTATCGTCGTGGACCACGCCTACGAGTTCCTCTCGGTGCGGTGTTTCGCGGCGCGTCGGTGCGATGTCTTGAGGCTTGGGCACGTCGGAAGCAACGCGGTCGAGCGGACGAAAACCGAGGGACAGTTCGAGCGGTGCCAGCAGCTGAGACAGTTGCTCGTCCAGACGGGCCTGGCCTCTGTGTTCCAGCAGATCGCCAAGGACGATGTAACCCAGATCGGAATACACCGAACGTCGTCCGACGGCTTCGCGATCGGCTTGGGCAGCCGATTGGAGAACGGCTTTTCGCGAAAGATCCGATGGGCGTTGAAGGAGGCCCTGTTTTTCAGCCCACAACGGCGGAAAACACGCAGGAAAACCAGCGGTGTGAGACAGAAGATGGACGAGCGTCGCGTCGGGAAGAACGCTCTCATCGAGCTGCACTTTGTTTTGGTCGCAAAGCCTCATGGTCAGAAGCGCGGTCGAAAGGGGTTTGGTCAGGGATGCAAGGTCAAACCACGTTGCTTCATGCGCGTTGCCGACGACAATCGTGCTGGGTATGGCACCTTTTCCAAACGAGAGGGATGCAGCGGAGTAGGCGACACCGACGTTTGCGGAAAGCAGTTTTTCGATGGATACAAGCAATGGATTCATGGCGAAGGGGGCAGGTCCTTTTGTTGCACAGCGACGGAAATTCCGCTTGAAATGGTTTTGAGCCCAAGCCACAAAATCATCATCCTGCCGCTTTCAGCCACTTGGGGTCCGCCGGGAGTTGCGCCTCCGGTTTCAGCCAGAAGGGGGTCGGAAACGGGCAGAAAGGGCTCTGCTGCGGTCCCCGAAAACGAGGACGCGGCCACAAGCGTTGCTTTGCCACCTGCCTCGGCGCGAGCGTACAAATCGAAGCGGTCGCGGCCTGCGGGTGTGCGTACGTTTCGGACAAACACGGCGCTGATTCGCTCTGCGGGAACGGTCTGGCTGCGCGAAAGGGCGACCGAAAAATCCTGGGCGCGCAACAGGGCAGGGCTTTCGGAAAAATCGGCGCTTGTGCCGTGTAGGACGGCTTGTTCGGCTTGACTGGCCTCGGTTTCTGCACAGCGCACGGTTTGATCTTCGCCGACAAAATACAGGCGCAGACGCGACCCGATGAGGACCGGCGAAATCCGTCCGACCGGAGCGGGGGACAATCGACCGGGCAAAAGAAGCGGATGCGGAGCGCGCGACAGCATTCCATCGGCCTCGCGCCACATCACGCCCAGCGCACCGCTTCCGGTTCCGTAGAACAGCAAGGGAGCGGAAAAACGATCGGTTCCGAGTCCCAAGGGCAACCAAACGGGGTCCCTCAAACTCGCACCTTCCCACACAAGCGTCGGGCCTATGGTTTCATCGGGTTCGCCGGGATCGTCCAAGTTCTTTCGAGTCGCCGAGAAAAGCTGCGTTTGATTCGGGAAATTGCGCGGTGCCAGGTGTCCGAACACGCGAAGTTGCGTGGCTTTTTCGAGCGGTTCGAGCGAGGGCATGTCCAAATCGAAACCAGCCTTTTCCAGGAACATCGGCGATTCCAGATTTCGCAAAACGAAACCTCGCAGGGGCGTACGGGGCCATTCGTCCTTTGGTGGGACACCATCCCCCAACGTGCCACACGCTGCCACACCGCAGCCGAGAAGAACCGCGAAGGAAAACACGCGGGGAAATCGACGAGAAGAAACCATGTCGCACCGCTTTCTGTGCGCGGCATTTTGCCCCGAAAAGAAGCGCGCGGATGCCTCAAAAACGGCCAGTTGAGGTTTGTTTGGAACGTGGCTGGCTTCTTTACGGGAAATGGTCAGTCGAGCGGTTCGAGGTCGTCTCCGTCGAATGTCACCGACGTGTCACCGTGTTTGCCAAAGCCTTTTGGGCCGTCCCCTTTGTCGGTGTCCTCGGCAAATTCGCTTTCCAACTCGTGGCCTACATTTTCGATGGACGTGCCTCGGACAGGCGTCGGCTGATCGTCGTCAAGGCCGGAAGGTCCGGATTCCTCGGTCTGCATGGTGTGTTCGAGCGGATCGAACTTTTCCTGTGGAATGGTCTTCAGGTCCATGCGGGAAGGACGTTCAGGGAGCGCACTGCGGGGCAGGACGACCGGCACAGAACTGGCTCTTGCGAGCATTGTGCTGTCCAAGTGCGGCAGTTCTTCCCACTCTTCATCGCCGGGCGGCTGGACTGCCGTGATGCGTTCCATCGCCGGTTTGATTTCTTTCGCGAGCGGAGCGGCTTTCAGGTTCGGAGGCGCAGAAATCGGGCGACCAATCGGTGCAAGCGCGCCTGTGGGACGTTGCGCAGGCGAAGCGGCACGCAAAGACGGAGCCAGCGCAGGCGGGGCGAGCGGCTGGCCCGGACTTGGGGGCGGTACCGGACTCTTGGCCGAGGACGATGCAGACATGGGAGGCAGCGGCAAACCGAGCGGACCTTGCGAAAGGGGTGCTGCCTTCACAAGAGGAGGAGGCGCTTTGGAAGCCGAAAGGGGTGCGGGAATCGGACTCCTTCCCGATGCAACGAGTGGAGGCAGAGGAGATCCAAAAGGAGCCGGATTTGCGGAAGGGGGTGTGGCCGGAGAAGAAAGCGGAGGCTTAGGGGGAACCGACGGAGGCTTCGGCGGCGATGAAACCGGTCGTTTCGCGGAAGCAGGTGTTGTCGGAATGAAAGGCTGGCCACCGGTCGGCGAACGCGGCACGACGATTTGAGGATGTGCAGCGGTGCCCGGACGGAATCCTCCCAAATTTGCAGATGAGGCATCCGCAGAGATGTCTTCGATAGCGGAAGCTTCGATGGGGCTCCAGTCCAAGTATTCGGTCGCAGCATCGTGAAATTCAGCGTCGAGAGGTTGAAGTTGAATCGACGGTGCTCGTGCCTTTCCAGACGGAACGGGGGCCGATGGCGCGGGTTTGGCCGTCCCAGCCAGTTCGGCACCTTTGCGGGCCAGGACTTCTCGCAAATTTGCGGGCAAGTTGCGGGCATCCAGAATTTGGGTGGCTTGTTCGTGAAACTCCATCGGTTTGGAATCGGCCAGGCTTTCCAGAGCAACGGGCGCGTTCTTTTTCGGAAGGAGTTTCAGGAAATCCACCTGCTCGCGGTCGAGGAGTCGCGTTTCCTCTGCGTGAAACTGCTGGTCAAAAACAGGAGGCGGTGCGACGGGGCCAGCGGGTCTTTTTTCGAGCACTGGATCGCGCTGAATGATCACGGTCTCAAAGCCGTTGTCTGTGTCGAAATCGCTGTCCCCCAGTGTGGGAACTTGCGGAACTTGCGGAGTGAGTGGAATTTGCGGGACCGCCGTCGAAGGCCGCATTGCTCGTGGCATGGTCTGGGCGGATGGAGACCATCCGGGCTGACCGGCTTGCGGAGGCGGATAGGGATCTCGCTGCTCGTGCCGCTGCTGTTGCTCCATGGCTTGGAGCATGTCGAAATCCATCGTTCCCGGCAGGCTGACGGCGGCCATCACACGCATTTGGTTGGGATTTGGTCCCGTCGGCATGCTCGGCAACGCCTCAGGCACGTCTTGCTTGCCAAACGCCGCCGTAAATTGCGTGTATTCCGCATTCGGGCCCAGCACGTCGGCCAGCAGGTTCTCTCCGACGTTGTCATCAAAGTGCGAGGTGTCGATGACAAACTCGGCCATCGCGGCTCGTTCTTTTTCAATTTCGCGCGCGAACATGGAATTCATCAGGCGCGCCAGCGACGCGACATTCGTGTTCGGATAGTGATATTGGAGGAAGTTCAGAAGTGCTTCAGAGAACTCCTGCCCGGTTTCCCAGCGCTTTTTCTCTTGGCGCTCCATCGCTTTTTCGATGATGCCTTCGAGTTCCGGGTGAATGTTTGGGCGCAGCTCGCGCAAAGGTCGTTTCCGCGCATCTCGCACGGCAAACAGAAGCTCGATTTCGGTCTGTGCCGTGAACGGGGCTTGCAACGCGAGCATCTCGTACAAAAGCGTCCCAAGCGAAAACAGATCGGACCGATTGTTCAGGGTGCGACCCATTGCCTGTTCCGGCGACATGTACTTGACTTTCCCTTTGATCACCCCGGTTCGCGTTTGTTGTCGCGCGCCTTCCGCTTTTGCGATGCCAAAATCGCACAGTTTCACGTCGCCGGCATACGACAGAAGGACGTTCGAGGGGGACACATCTCGATGCACGATGTGCAGCGGTGTTCCGTCGGGGTCATGTTGCTCGTACGCAACATGCAGCCCGAGCGCGACCTGTGAGCCGATAAGGGCGATGATGTCCTCGGGCAGCCAGTCTTGGTTCTGACGCGCTCGTTCCAAGAGCGCCCGCATGTCTTTGCCTTCGACGTACTCCATCGCGATGAAGTACTCGTGGCCGACTTTGGAAAACTCATAGACGCGCGCAATGTTCGGATGTTTCAGGAGGGCGGTCAGCCGCGCCTCGTCGATGAGCATTTGGATGAACTCGTCGTCTTCGCACAAATGCGCCAGCACTCGCTTGACGGCAACGAGCACCTCTTTGCCCTGCGCATCGCGCGTTTTGGCACGGAAAATCTCGGCCATCCCACCGAATGCCACCCGATCGAGCAGGTAGTAACGGCCCAATTGTTGCGCTTGCTGTGTTGGCATCGACGTAAAGTGGCCTTTCGCGGTGGTCTACATGTTGCCACCGAAGCGCCAAGCTCAGACGGTAACACCGACCTACCAAGCGATGCAATCGGCAAAACCCGCCTGTGACCTTTCGCACATCCGGCACGTGGGTCCCGGCAGCTTGTGGGCTCCCAAGCGGTGCTGTTTCGGTCATCATGGCGAGCGATGAGCAATCACGTCCAGCATGCGCGTTCTTTGCGTGTGGCTTTGAGTCTAAACGACGCTCACGCGCTTCCCGCAGAACAAGTGCTCGCCGCCTTGTCCACCACGGAGCGAGGACTTGATCCACACGAAGCGCATGTGCGCCTGAAGGCGGTCGGCAGAAATGCGCTCCCCCGCAAGGAAACCGCGTCGATTCCGATGATCGCGCTGCGTCAGTTTTTGAATCCCCTTGTGTACATTCTGCTGATTGCTGCGCTTGTTTCGGTGGTGTTAAAGGACCTATCCGATGCCGGCTTTATCGTCGCAGTTCTGGTTGTGAACGCGATCATCGGCACAGTGCAGGAGTACGGCGCGGAACGCAGTGCGGCGGCCCTGCACGCGATGTCTGCGGCTCGTGCGTATGTGGTTCGGAACGGGGAAGACCAAGAGATTGATGCAGAGGAGCTTGTGCCAGGCGACCTCGTGACCGTAGAAGCGGGCAGCAAGTTTCCCGCTGACCTGCGGCTCCTTTCCGGGACGGCAGCGGAAGTGGATGAATCCTTGCTGACGGGGGAATCGCTCGCGGTTCAAAAAACGCCGGATGCGGTGTTGCCAAGTGGAACTGCGCTGGGGGACCGCACCAACCTGGCGTTTGCGGCCACGCTTCTGCAACGCGGCAAGATTCGGGGAGTCGTCGTGGCAACGGGTTTGTTGACGCAGATCGGACGCATTGCCCACACGCTTTCGACCACCGAATCGGGTCGGCCTCCGCTGCTTGTGCGGATGGACCGTTTTACGCGGCGCATTGCGGTGGCGATTGCCGTTTCGGTGTGTCTGCTTGGGTCTATTTCGGTCATGCGTGGCAGCGCGGTGAAGGACGTGTTTCTGCTGGCGGTTGCACTCGCCGTGGCAGCCATTCCCGAAGGTCTTCCCGTGGCGCTCACGGTTGCCCTCAGCATCGGGGCCAAGCGGATGGGTCGGCGCAAAGTGATTGCGCGTCGGCTGGTCGCGGTGGAGTCCCTGGGTTCGTGTACGTTCATCGCGTCGGACAAGACTGGCACGCTGACCATGAATGAACTGACGGCGCGGAAGATCCTTCTGCCCGGCCCGGTGCCTGTCGATGTGTCTGGCGAGGGCATCACGCCCCATGGCCGAATCGAGCAGCAAGCCGAGCAAGCGCCCAACGTCAAACGGCTCTGTACCGCCGCAGCTTTGTGCAACGATGCGTTCTTCGGCCTGCGAGAGGGGGCCTGGGTTCATCACGGGGACGCGGTGGATATCGCGCTGCTCGTGCTCGCGCACAAAGCGGGCCTCGAACATGGCACGTTGACCACGCACTGTCCGCGCCTGGCCGACATTCCGTTCGAGTCCGAACGCCGTTACGCCGCGACGCTGCATCGCGTGGATGGCGTTCCGATGGTCATTGTCAAAGGTGCGGGCGAGGCGGTTCTGCCGATGTGTACCCGCATGGCGACTCCGCAGGGAGATATCGATCTAGACCGCGCGCACCTCGAAGCCGCTGCCGATCGGCTGGCCCAAACCGGACATCGCCTGCTCGCCATTGCGCAAGGACCTCGCCACGATCCTCATGCAGCCGACACCATCCTGACTCCCGATCACCTGTCTGGGCTTGTGTTTTTGGGTTTTGTCGCGATGCTCGACCCTCTGCGACCCGAGGCGCAACACGCGGTGAAGGCTTGCCAAGCTGCTGGCATTCAAGTCGCCATGGTCACAGGAGATCACCCAAGCACCGCGTTGGCCATTGCGCAGGAATTGGGTTTTGCCCACACCCTGGACCAGGTGGTCACGGGCCAAAAGCTCGCTGAGCGTTTGGCGCAAGGGGAACGCGCGCTCGATGACCTCGTGTCGCAGGCCCGCGTCTTTGCTCGCGTTGAGCCCACACAGAAACTGCAAATCGTCGAATCCCTGAAACGGCAGGGCCATTTTGTGGCGGTGACGGGGGATGGCGCAAACGATGCTCCTGCGATGCGCGCTGCGCACATCGGGATCGCCATGGGTCTGCGCGGCACAGACGTGGCCAAGGAAAGCTCCGACCTCATCCTGACCGATGACAACTTTTCGTCCATTGTCGCAGGCATCGAAGAGGGGCGCATTGCTTATGGCAACGTCCGCAAGGTCATCTATCTGCTTCTGTCTCTGGGGTTGGCCGAGGTGCTTCTGTTTGTCTTCGCTATTGCGTTGGCCATGCCCGTTCCGTTGTGGCCGGTGCAGCTTCTGTGGCTGAACCTGGTTACCAACGGAATCCAGGATGTGGCCCTTGCGTTTGAACCGGGCGAAGGCCGGGAACTGCATCGCCCCCCTCGTCCCCCGCGCGAGCCGATTTTCAACCGCATCATGGTCGAGCGCATGCTCGTGTCAGCCCTGGTGATGTCCGTGGTGTCGTTTGTGGCCTATCGCGCCATGTTGCACACGGGGTTTTCGCTGGGTGCTGCGCAGAACATGGTGCTGCTATTGCTCGTTCTCTTTGGTAGTTTCCAAGCCGGAAACAGCCGCTCTGAAACCGCGTCGTTGTTCCGGCAGAGTCCGTTTCGCAATCGGCCCTTGCTGTTCGGAAACCTCTTTGCGCAGCTTCTGCACCTTGCTGCGATGTACCTTCCCGGACTTCGCGACGTGCTGCACCTTGCACCGATCTCGCTTGTGGAATGGATGGTTGCGCTGGGTCTTGCCAGCTCGCTGCTGTTTGTCTCGGAAGTACACAAGTTCGTGCGGCGCAGGAACAAGCGTTGATCAAACAAGATCAATTGAGCAGAGTACACACAGACAGACCGCTTTGGGGGGCTTTGCTGTCTTCGCAAATCAGGAGTTTGAGGGACAGCGGATCGGGCGGCGACTTGCTCGCGAGCCCAGACAGCATGAGCGAATGCACTGCATCCGCCGAAAACGTCAGCACAGGACCGGTCGTGAGCAGGTCATTTGAGGTTCCAGACGCCCGAACCGACGATGTTCCGTTTGTTTGGGGGCTCACGGTGGCATACACCTGACCTCCCGTGCGTCCCAGGTCCCCGCTCACTGCATCTTTCAAGAGGGGGGTGTACGTGGCCAACGTGCCCAGACCAAAATCCGCGCTTGGGACTTCTTGCGACAGGTTGATGAAGCGGACCCGCGCTTGTCCCCCTTGCGTGTTCGGGTCGTCCTCAAACAGGTGAATCTTGATTTCGAGAGGCTTCGTCAGCGTGCCATACGGGGCCAGCGTATAGACGCGGCCTCCTCCCATCGCTGGCAGAGGCATGTCAGGAATGCCCCCATAGGCGATGGTGCAATCGGTCCGCGCCCCCGGAACCGCCTTCACCGTGTAACTCCCTGCGTCCACAGTCAGATACTGACTGACTGCTTGGTAGTACACCCCGCCCGCGCGTTGCCCGATTGTTCGCCCGATGGGTCCTACCCACGTTGAGGAACCGCTTGCTTTGATGCAGAGGTCCACCGGGCCCGCGCTGGCCACGAAGTTCCCAAAGCGCAGTTTCGAGGTGACAAACGGGATCGTCTGGTCGATGACCACATCCACACCGCTGTCCACTGCACTGATGCTGGGCGGATCGGGCAAGCAACCGCCAAGCAGAACGGCAGCGACAAGGCCCCCAAGCAGGTGCGGTGTCCGTTTCGCGTTTCTGTTTTGCATCGGTCTAGCCTTCCCCCGCTTCCAGCAGCTCATCCAAACCGTCCGCATCGAACGCGAGCGCGGCCAGTTCTTGACACAGGTCTACAAAGTCAGCCACTGCCGATTCCTCAATCTGTCCTGTCGTTTCAAAAAACAGAAAGACCGAACCCACGGGCAGGCCGCAGTTGATGATCCGAGAACCCCGACGTTGCTGCGCCAGTTTTGTTTGGTAGTGCGTCCGCAGCGCCGCCACGTCCGCCAGGCTGCCTTTTGGAGCAGGCCGAAACCACACCCCCAGCCGCGCTTTGCAATCGGGGTTTTCCGCCCGAGCCACCGAGCAACCAAACGACCACCCATCGCGCGCCGCCACCAGTTCTTTGTAGGGCGCTTCGACGACTTCGCTCATCCAATAGCCGTGTTCTGCCCACTGACGCCGACAGTATTTCGCAAACGATTCAGACGACAAGTTCGACATGTGTTGTGCTTCCTTGAAAGGCCAAAAAGGGTCTCTTCATCGTACAGACCGGCAGACCCAAACCCAAGTCCCCAAGGCCACAAAAGCAGCCCGACCTTCTCCCACTGGCAGCCAGGGAACCTGGGGTTGGTTCTTGGGGAACATATGGTTGGTTCTTGGGGAACATATGGTTGGTTCTTGGGGAACATGTGGTTGGTTCTTGGGGAACATATGGTTGGTTCTCGGAGAACATATGGTTGGTTCTCGGAGAACATATGGTTGGTTGTTGGGGAACATATGGTTGGTTCTCGGGGAACATATGGTTGGTTGTTGGAGAACATATGGTTGGTTCTCGGGGAACATATGGTTGGTTCTCGGAGAACCTGTGGTTGGTTCTTGGGGAACCTGTGGTTGGTTCTCGGAGAACATATGGTTGGTTCTCGGAGAACCTGTGGTTGGGCGTGGTTTGGGGTGGACTTTGTTGGTACAGTGGGCGGGCACCTGGTGAAGTGGAACAACGCGGCCCTACACGAGCCTCAAACAGGGAGAACGATCATGGAAAACAAAGTCGGCGACAACGTGCCTTCGAGTGCAGAGTTCGAGAAGCAACTCAAGCAGCTGGAGGATGTGCTTTCGTGGCTTCGGACCTTTTGCGTGAACCTCTCGGACGAGGAACGCGCGGGACTGACACGCGGACGGCGGGGGGCTGAGCCACACGTGTACAGGCTGGCCGAATTGGCCAAGAAGTACGGTTGGTCGGCCCCTGGCGTGACCGCAGATGACGTGCTGGCGGATCTCAACCTCATGTCTGCGATCCAGCCCTTGCGTGAGTCGGCGCGGCAGATCCTCGATCTGCTCGATGACACCCAGCGCGAAGCGGCCAGCGAAGCCAACGAGGGCGGCTACCTGTTCTATGGCATCGCCAAAAGCATCGCCTCCCGCGTCCCCGAAGTGGACTCGGCGGTCCACCCCTTCGCCGAGTTCCTGTCCAAAACCCGCAAACCCCGCACCCCCCGCACCCCCTAACCCAAAACCCCCCTGACTTTCCGCAAACCTTTTCATGCGTTGATCTGCTTGAAATCCACAGGCGAAAAACAGCCGCTCACAGGTGGCGTTGGGATCAATCATGAGGCCCCCTCTGCCCCCGCTGCCGCGCCCCAAACCGCAGAGCGGTTTTTAGGGGTTGTTCACAGGGCTATTGGGTGGGGGGGGCGATTTGGCCGTCGATGATGAGGATTTGGCGGTGGGTGCGCTGTGCGAGGGCTTGGTCGTGGGTGACGAGGATGACGGTGACGCCTTCTTGGTGCAGGCGCTCAAAGAGAGCGATGATTTCGGCACCGGTGCGTTGGTCAAGGTTGCCGGTGGGCTCGTCCGCGAGGAGAACGGCGGGCTGGTTGACGAGGGCGCGGGCGATGGCGACACGCTGGCGTTGGCCTCCTGAAAGTTGCTCGGGGCGGTGGTAGAGCCTGTCCTGCAAACCGACTCGGGTGAGGGCCAAGATGGCGGCCTTCTGGCGGGCTTTCCGGCTGGCCCCGGCATAGAGCAGGGGGAGGGCCACGTTGTCGATGGCATGGGCGCGGGGGAGCAAGTTGAAACTTTGGAAGACGAAACCGATCTTGCGGTTGCGGATGTCGGCGAGCTGGTCATCGGTGAGGGTCTGGACCTCGACGCCATCCAGGAAGTAGCGGCCTGCGGTGGGGGTATCAAGGCAGCCCAGGATGTTCATGAGGGTGGACTTGCCGGAACCAGAGGGGCCGGTGATGGAGACATATTCGCCGCGTCCGATGCGCAGATCGATCCCACGGAGGGCGCAGACGACCTCGCCGCCCAGAACGAAATGGCGGGTGAGGCCGGTCATTTCGATGACAGGGCCAGGGGCAACAGCAGACGCTGGCCCTGTGGGTGGCCCAGGGGATGGCCCAGTGCCGGTGGAGGTCGTCGAGGGGGTCATGGCGGGAGCTTGCTGCTGTCTTTGGACAAAAGTTCTACAAGCGCGCCTTCTTCGAGGCCCTTTTCATTCAAGGACGACACGATGAGATCGCCTTGGGACAGACCGGACAGCACCTCGGAGTCGTCAAAGTTGGAGAGGCCGATGTCGAGGGTCTGCTTGAGGACCCGGTAGGCCTTGCCTTCGGGTTTGAGGCTGTAGACAAAGCGAGACAGGCCGCGTCCGACAATGAGGTTGGTGGGAACCTTGAGGACGTTGGTCTTTTCGGCCACGAGGATCTCGACGTTGGCGGACATGCCGGGCAAAAGACCTTCTTGTTTGGACTGGGGCAAGTTGGCGACCTCGACCTCGACGGTGAGGGTGCGGGTGCCTTTGAGATCGCGTTTGACGGTGGGATCGCGGCGGGCGACCTTGCCCAGGATGTTTTTGTGGGGCAGGGCATCCAGGTGAAGCTCGGCGGGCTGGCCGGGGGCGACCTTGCGGATGTCGGCTTCGTCGATGGTGGCGTCTACGTGAAGGCGGGTGTCATCGATGAGGGTCAAAAGCGGGCTGCCCAGGGATACGGTGTCGCCCGCTTCCACAGGAACGTCGGTGAGGAGGCCGGAAAATGGGGCGCGGATTTCGGTGCGGGTGCGGGCAAGCTGGGCGGCGGAAAGCTGGGCGTTGGCCTGTTCCTTCTGGCTCTTGGCGGTGAGGAGGGCTTGGGTGGCCTCGCGGAGGGCGGACGCGGCGTCGTCTTTGATTTGCTCGGTGGCGGCCCCGCCGGAAAAGAGCTTCTGGGCGCGTTCGGCCTGCTGTTTGAGGGTTTCGACGCGCGCAGCAGCCTGCTGGATTTGGGCGTCCACGGTGGAAAGGGCGGCTTGGGCCTGTTTGACCTTGAGTTCAGGGTCGCGTGGGTCGATGCGGACGAGGAGCTCGTTTTTGGTCACGCGGTCGCCGCGCTTTTTGAGGATCGACACCACAGGGCCGGGCACTTCGGCGCGAAGCAGGACCCGCCGTTCTGGGGTGACTTCGCCTGCGGTGGCAGAGGACACGACCTCGCGGACGGTGCCGACCGAGGCGCTGGTGGCGTGCAGTTTGATGGGGCGCTTTGGCCACATGCGCCGCAACACAAACCCGCTGCCGAGCACGAGCAACAACAAAAGAAGGGTTTTTCCGATGCGCCACAAAGGGCGGGCGGGCTTGCCGACGGAACTCATCGGGCGGGAATCTAGCACACTGGTTTGGCACTGGTTTTGGTCGGTGTGCGGGTCCAAGTGTTTTCAGGTGGAACATTGCCGGGCACGGCGCAGGACGAGATCGAGCATGTCGAGGGTCAGAAGCCCGGTAAACGTGTTGCGCTGCGAGACATGGTAGCAATCGAGCAGGGTGATGGCGGCGGTGCGTTGTGGGGTCGCAGGATGGGCAGGGTTGGCAGGGTTCGCATCGCGGGCGGGCCGGGTGAGCAAGAGCGAATGCTCGGCACCGTGGCGGAATTTGGGCACCGCTGGGTCATGCGGGAAATGCAGAGCCTGCCACGCAGCTTGATGGGCAATGGCCCCGAGTGCGAGGACGACACGCACATGCGACAACAGCTCGATTTCCCGGCGAAGAAAGGGCCGACAGGTGGCAAGTTCCTCGGGGGTGGGGCGATTTTCGGGAGGGGCACAACGGCAGGCGGCGCTGATGTAGACCAAAGACAACGCAAGGCCATCGTCTCGCGCGACCGAATGCGGCTTTGAACCCAAGCCCGCGCGGTGGAGTGCCGCATACAGGACATCTCCGCTGCGATCGCCTGTAAACAAGCGGCCTGTCCGGTTGGCACCATGCGCGGCGGGTGCCAAACCGACGATCAGGATCGAAGCCTGGGGATCGCCAAAACCGGGGGCGGGCTTGCCCACGTACGTTTGGTCCGCGAAGCGTTTGATTTTCGTGCTGGCGACCTCTTCGCAATACGTCCGAAGGCGAGGACAGGCCTCGCACTTGGGGATGGCGGCCTCGAGGGATGCGAGGTCGTTTGCAGATGAGGCCATGGAGGCCGGACCCAAGGGCGCAACAGCAGGCGCAGCAGCAGGCGCATGACGACGTGGCATGGCCGCACGTTATCGCACATTTGTTTTTGGAAACGTGCGCAAGCCTGATCTTCAAGATCTTTGGTGGGTCAAAACTTGCCGAGTCGGCGTAAAACAAGAGCCATGGGTCTTTCTTTTCGTCGCAAGTTGCTTCTGTCTGCGCTGGGTCTTTCTGCGTTGGCGGTGCCGGTTTTGGCGGTGCCGTGGTTTGGGAAAAGGCGGCTCTATTCGAGGCGGTCGCTGTCGAGGCTGCCGGGGCCATACATTTTTCCGCCGGGCTTTTTGTGGGGCACAGCCACGGCGGCGTATCAGATCGAGCACACGCAGGACGATGACTGGGCGGCGTTCGAGCGCGACGTGCTGGCCGAACATCGCGTCCAGCACATTGCTCCTGGGCAAGCCAAGCCCGGTCACATCTACAAACTGGCCGATGTTTCGGCTGAAGTGCGGGCCAAAAAAACCGATTTCGATGCTCGGATTGAGGCCGATTTAGAGATGGCACACGCGATGAAACACAACGCCTATCGCTTTTCGATCTCGTGGAGTCGGCTGTTTCCCAGGCCCGATCTCACCGAGCCCGATCCAGCGGGGATTGCGTTTTATCGACGGATTTTCGATGCGCTGGCCAAGTTCCAGATGCGGCCCGTTGTGACGCTGTTTCATTTTGTGAGCCCAGCGTGGTTTTTTGCCGAACAAGGTGGGAAGCGCGGTTTTGAACGGGAAGATGCGCTCGAACACGTTTTGCGATTCGTCCGGGCCGTCGCCAAGCACTTTGGGGGCGATTGCGATCTGTGGTGTACGTTCAACGAGCCGATGGTCTATGCCTACGCGGGCTACCTGGAGGGGATTTTTCCTCCGCTTGAGCGTCGGGGCGGACCCAAGGCGATCGTGCCGGTTTTGACCCAACTGCTTCGGGCGCACGCGCTCGCATACCGGGTTTTGAAGGAAGATGCGGCGCGTCGGGGCAAGCGGGCGCTGGTCGGGATTGCTCAGCATGTGCGGGTGTTTCATCCGCTGCGCAACCACCATCCGCTCGACCGAATCACGGCGGAAATGATCGAGCAGGCATTCGTGTGGGATTTCTTGGATGCGTTGCGAACGGGCATCTTGCGTTCTCGGGTCATGGGCGTCGAGCAGACGATTTCGGGGCTGGCCGGCACGCAGGATTTTGTTGGGCTGAATTATTACGGTCGGTTTTATGTGAAAAGCGACCTGCTGCGGCCCACTCAGTTTGAGGTCAAGATGCACGACGACCGAAACCCTGCTGCCGACAGACCCAGCGAACTTGGGTGGGCTTCGTATCCGCAAGGTCTTCGCGAAACGTTGCTGCGCGCACACACGCAGTTTGGTTTGCCGATCTACATTCTGGAAAATGGGACCGCCGATTCAAAGGACGACGATGCGGATCGGCAGAGAAACCTCGTTGAGCATGTGCGGGAAATGTTCTTGGCAAGTCGCGATGGGGCCGACGTGCGCGGGTATTTTCACTGGTCTTTGCTCGACAACTTTGAGTGGGCCGAGGGCTTTACGGCGAGGTTTGGTCTCGTGAAGGTCGATTACGAAAACAACTTCACGCGCATCCCACGTCCGTCTGCGGCGCTCTACTCGAAAATCATCGACGCCAACGGTCTCAACGACCTTTTGATCGAGCAAGCAAGATAGTTCCCATCGGGAACGAGATGGGCTGGAACGTGCTCAGCTCGATGAGCGAGCGAGCAGTGTTGCGGGGAATTTGCGAGGCGGAACTACAGTTTGCAAGCAGTGGCAGAATTCTGACAGGCCGGCGGGATGGGAACGCCGTCCGCATCCTTGGGAAGGGTGTCGCCCATGTTGAAGCCGTTCTGACGATCCGCGTCGCACATGCAGAGCTTCTTGCAGCAGAACGTCTCGCCGGTGGGATCAGGAACCACGGAAGCCACTGCGCAAACGTACTTTCCACAGCGGTTGTCGTTCTCGTAGGGGCTTCCACAATCCGCGTCGGTTTTGCACTCGGCTGTGCAGACGGCCAACGAGTTCGTTGAGTGGTCCGGCTTGACATTCGGGCTGACGCTGGATGAAACCGCCGGGGTAATCATGCACAGGCGAGTTGGACAGTCCGGTGCAGGATTCACAAACGTCACACCGCTCGTCACCTTGGATGCAAGCGGATTGTTGCAAGCCCGACCGATCTGGTTATCGGCGCACCCAGATAGCATCAGGGCGAGGCCGAGGGAGCAAAACGAAAACCATGCGGCGAAACGACGCTTCATACTCAATGTATCCTCCGACCTGAAAGTCACAAGTCCTGGACAGAATACACGTTCCATCTATCCAGTCAAGCCAGTCCTGCCAGGCTCAAGAAGAGCGGGCACCACCGTGCGCACCCCACGTTAACTCCTAGGCGGCGACATCGGTGTGGCGCGAAAAAAACCCGCTGTGCGCAGTTTGGACCAATTGGGCTACTGGGTGGGAGCGAGCGCCAAGTTGCTGTGTGTGTGTGCTGGTGAACCTCTCATGGCGGTGATGGCGCGGTCGCTCATAAGCGAGCCTTGACACAAAAAGTTAGCGATTCGTATAATCGCCTCGCTTGGCTACGGAATACACAACTCTGCTGATCCCGCCTGGGTTCTTACAACTTCCGGCGACTTCCGGCTGTCTGCCTGAGCCGTTTCAGGGGAGGGTTTTTCCGTCGTGGTATCGAACAACTATCCGCATGTGCCGAAGCGGTTTGGAGACAGGGGTTTGCGCATGAACCGTACTCTGAGGAATACCGTTGCTGCTGTCGCGACTTGTCTGGCGTTTGCCAGCCCGGCGGTGGCGAAGAAAAAGCAAAAAGATGCTGATCTTCAGCCCACTCAACCGGCTGCGGCTCCAGCGGGCCAGGGGGGCGCGGTGGCTGCTCCCACTGTGGAAAGCAGTGCGCCTCCATCGAAAACTTTGGAGCGGGCTCTCAAGCTGTATGACACCGAAGACTACTACATGGCCTCGATCGAGTTGAACAAGGTCGTGGAAGGTCAGTCTGGCGACGACGAGGGGAACAAACAGCGTGCCGAGTTCTTCATGGGCAAGACGCTGTTCAACTTGAAGTACTACTCGGCGTCTCTATCGTACTTCAACAAGATCGTGGATCGTGGCCAGTCGCACCGTTACTACCAAAAGACGTTGCAGTGGCTTGCCTCTCTTTCTCGATATCTCCCCGAATCGGCGGGCGTTCTGGAAAAGATCGGCAAGTACAACCGCCAAGACTTGGAGCAGCCGGCGCTCGAGCCGGTTCGCAACGAGTTGTACTACTTGCTCGCTCGGTATCACTACACGAAGAGCAACTTTAAAGAGGCGCTGGAGCTCTTTGCGCTTGTGCCGGAAACGAACGAGTTTTTCGCGCGGTCCAAGTATCTGGAAGGCATCATCCACGTCCGCGAAAATCACGGCAAGCAGGCCGCCGAGGCGTTCCGCCAGATTCTGCGGAAAGCAAAGGGCGGGGATTCGACCACGGCTGAGTTCGAGGACATGGCGAATTTGGCGCTCGCGCGTGTGTTCTACGCGACGCGGCAGTTTCCCCAAGCGATTCGCTTCTACGACAAGATGTCGTCTGAATCGCCGGACTGGCTGCCCTCGCTGTTCGAGTCGAGTTGGGCCCATTTCCAAATCGACGCGGACGACAAAGCACTCGGCAACATTCACACGCTGAATGCGCCGTTCTTTGAGAACGAGTTCTTCCCCGAGTCGATCATTTTGCGTGCGGTTATTTTCTTCCAACGCTGCGACTACCAGCGCGCGATGGAAACGCTCGTCGAGTTCAACCAGACCTATCCGGCGCTGCGTGAGGAAGTACTCGCGCTTACCAGGAAGTATCCTGACAACGCGGAGCTTTATAAGATCATCCTCAAGATTCGATCGGGTGAAGCCGGCCTGTCCGACCGTGTTCAGCGCGCTGCTGAGGGCGCACTTCAAGATCGCACCCTCGCCAAGACGCTGGACTACGTGACCGAGCTGGATCGCGAACTGTCTGCGGTCGATCGTGCCGATCCGAGTTGGAAATCCACTGCTGTCGCTGGCACCGTGCTTCAAGACCTGACGCTTCAGCGGTCGATTGCCGAGAACGAAGCGGGTGGTCTGGCACGCAAGCGGCTCGAGCGACTTGCCGGAGAAATCCAGGAGCTTGTCAAGCAGGCGATCAAGATTGAATACGAGACCCTCCAAGGACAAAAGGGCGTTCTCGAAGCGAACATCAAGGGTGAACAGGCCAGCATCAGCGGAACATCCAAGAAGGCCGTGAACATCGGGTCGGATGACGAACACGTCTATTGGAGGTTCAATGGCGAGTACTGGAAAGACGAGCTTGGTTACTATCGTTTCCGGCTTGTGAATCGCTGTGAGCAGTCCAAGGGCGAGGCCGCTCCAGCGGCAGCACCGGCAGCAGCGGCTGGTATGCCACCGACGTAACATCGAATCGACATCGTGAGCGTGGTTGGATGGTTCCCGGGTGATCTCAGGATCGCCTGTTTGGTTTCCTGTCCGAAACACGAGGCGTAGACCTTCACTGAGCGAGAATCAGGCGAAATGTTCAAAGCACCTGCAAACCGAATCCTCTGCGGACCTCTTTTGGCGGCGTTGGTCTTGGGCCAGATTTCTGCCGTTCACGCGAGCGGCAAAATCCAGAAGAAAGAAGAAGCCGTAGACGCAAAACAAACTGCGCTGACCAAACCGGTTTCCAAAGCAGACCGCGACAAAAAGAAACCCGATTATGCGATTTCGGACGTGTTTTCTGGGAAGGGCGGTGAACTGAAGGCGGTTACGGACGCTCAGATCAAAGTCTTGCAGCGCTTGATTGATGCGACGGGCGACAGCGATCCCGAAAAACCCGATTTGCTGTTCCGTATGGCGGAACTCTATGCGGAGCAGCAGGGTTATTACAATTTCAAGGCGCGCGACCTGGACGAGAAAATTTTCTCTGCCAGAGAGAAGGGTGATGCCCCCAAAGAGGCACAGCTAAAGGCTTTGCAAGCGGATTACGAAAAGCGCGAAAAAGCCTGGCTCATGGAGGCAGTGAAGAAATACCTTGAGGTCGCCAACGGGCCCAAGTACCAAAACTACACCAAAATGGATCAGGTTCTCTTTTACCTTGCCTATCTGCTTACGCAGGTGAAGAAAGAGGACCAAGCGCGGACCTTCTTCAAACGTCTCATCAAGGATTATCCGCAGTCTCAGTTTCTTCCCCACGCCTATCTGTCATTCGGCGAATACTTCTTTGAGAACAAGGATCTTGAGAACGCGCTCAAGTTCTACGAGAAAGTGCTCGCGTATCACGACAGCCCGGTCTATGGATTCGCGCTCTACAAGAAGGGTTGGGTCTACTACAACCAGACGGATTTCAAATCCGCGATGGCTACCTTTATTGACGTCATCGACTTTGCTGGAAAGCCCAGGCCTGGAAAATCAAAGGGCGATCCGCAGCTTTTGAAGGAGTCGCGCAAGGATTTGGTGCGAACGTATGCGCAGGTCGGAACCCCTGAGAAAGCTTGGCCGTTTTTTCAAAAGTACGGCAAGGACTATGCGCCCACGATGCTTGAGTTGCTTGCTGAGCTCTTCAATGCCCAAGGCAAGTTTATGGACAGCATCAAGGTCTATCGTGAGCTGATCAAGCTGAATCCAGGTTCAGACAAACTGTGCAGCTATCAGACCGAGATTCTGAAAAATACACTTTCGATGACGGGCTCTCGCGCCGTCCCCGAGACCGTGAAGGAACTTCAGCGTCTGTCTTCAATCTACGAGCGAGTCGCGGAAATGAAGAACGTGAAGAAAGACACGCTGGATGAGTGCCGTGACAACACCGCCGGAATGCTTCGCGAACTTGCGACCGTTTGGCACAAAGAAGCCCAGAAGACCGGCGTCATGGACACGTATGCAAATGCGTCTGATCTCTACAAAGAGTACATTCGCCGCTTTCCGAAGGAGAAAGACAGCTACCTGATGCACTATTGGTATGCTGAATTGTTGTTCAAGTTGGGGTCGATGGACAACAAACCGGCAAGCGATTGGTATTGCCAGGCTGCTCCTGTCTACACCGGTGTGGTGAAGATGGACACGAAAGGGAAATACCTAAAAGACGCGGCCTATGCCGCAGTCATTTCCTGGAAGAACTGTTTGGATGTTTCCGATGAAGGTTCGGACGCTGCGGAGGAGGCCAAGAAGGCTCTTGCCGAGAAGCGCGCCGCCCGCAAGCAGGCTGAAGCGTCAAAGAAGGACAAGGACAAGAAGAGCGAGCAAGAGCAGCTTGCTGAGAAGCCGATTCCCGAGAAGATTCAGAAGATGATGGATGCCTTCGATACGTACATTCAGTATGTCCCGGACGCACCGGAACTGCCGACGATCAAGTATCGTCGCGCGCGTATCTTCTTTGAGCACAACTACTTCGACAAAGCCATCCCGCTCTTCAAAGATTTGGCTGAAAACCATTCCAAGAGCGAGTTGGCGCTCTACTCTGCAAATCTTTTGCTCGAGTGTATTGCCATCAAGATCAAGACCGACAAAGCCAAGGGCGATGAGTGGGTCGCTATGATGGAGAAGCAGGTTGACAAGTTTTCCGGTATGCCGGAACTAACGAAGGACAAAGAGTTTGAAGAGTCTCTTTTGAAGATCAAAAACAGCTTGCTTCGGATCAAGATTGAAGTCGTTGAAAAACTCGGTGACTTCAAACAGGCGGGCGTGCTGTATCTGCAACTCGCTGAGCGTTTCCCGAATGATCCGAAAGTGGCTGAGCTGTATTTCAACGCAGCAGTCAACTTTGAAAGGGCACGCCTGATTGGTTTGGCGATTCAGGCTCGCGAGCGGCTGATTCAAATTCGTCCAGACGATCCGCTGGCCAAGAAGGCCATCTATCGGCTGGGGCAGAATTATCAGTTCATCGCTTTCTATGAGCAGGCTGCTGACAAGTACGAGACGTTCGCAGTCAAATTCCCTGGTGAGTTTTCTGATCCGAAAGAGAAAGACCCGGTGAAGAGAGTCGATGCGCCGCTTGCACTCAATACGGCGGCCTTCTTTCGGCGTGGTCTTGGCCAAACCGACAAATCGATTGAACTCGTGAACTTGTTCGTCAAGAACTACGGCGGTCGCAAGGAGTTTTTTGACCAGGCTGCTGGCGTGTTCTTTGACATGGGTCAGATCTACGAGCAGCGCAAAGATTGGGGCAAGGTGAAGCAGCACTTCTCGGATTACCTCAAGTCTTGGTCTGCGAAGGGTGGTATCGACCGCCAGATCATCGCCTATGTGAAGCTCGGCGAAATTGCGTGGCGCGAATCGTGTCCGCTGTCGAACCAGCCCAACGGCGCGTGTTTGGAAGTGAAGCGTATTCGAGCAAGCGCGGCGACGGCACTGCAGGCCAAGACGGCGGCGGCTGCGAAAGGCAAGAAGGTCAAGAACAAGGGGCCGTTGAAGTTGGGGCAGTGTGGTCCCGAGACGAAGTCGAAGATCACCGTGCATGATCGCAGGCCGGCGCAAGTCAAAGAGGCAATGGCGCACTTCCAAAAAGCACTGGATCTGTACAAGGGCGGTGCGGCTGCGAACAACGTGCCGAAGAACGACGAGCAAGAGCGGGATCGCCGTGTTGCAGTCATGACCTACCACGCAGCCATGGCGAAGATGTACCAAGGCGACCAGATTTACGAGGAACTCATCAAGATGACGGTTCCGACGGGTCTGACGTTTGATCCGCAAAAGAAGAAAGAGGCCGAAGCTTCTGCCAAGAAATTCAAGGGGTGGATCGAAGGCAAGACGAAGAAGCTTTTGGATGCGCAGAAGATCTATCAGGCGGTCATCTTGATGAAGAACGCGAACTGGGCCATTGCGGCTGCGGCTCGCATCGGTCAGTTGTTCCAGGACTTCGCAAACGGTCTGTTTACGACAGAGGTTCCGACGCCTCCGCCGACACCGTCGGGCATGGAGCGGGACGAGTGGGCCACGATGTTCCGAGATGCGTATTGCGACGCGATGACGGATCAAGCAGAACCGCTCGATGGGAAGGCGGTCGAAGGTCTGAAGACCTGTCTTGACAAATCGACGGAGCTGAACTGGTTTAACGAGTGGTCGAAGCTGTGTGAGGAAGAACTCAACCAGATCAAACCGTCCGAGTACCCGCTCGCTTCGGAAATTCGGGCTGAACCTGGGTATGCGGGTCTAACACTGGATGTGGCGCAGCCTTTCCTGGCGCCAGACAAGTAACCACCATGCGCATGAATCGGAGACAAAGTGTCATGGGTAGCGGCGCTGCATCACAAGTGCTGGGAGTTCGGATGGCCAAGGTCGTTTTGAGGTTGACGGTGGCTTCGAGCCTGTTTCTTTCGGCTGGAGTCGTTTGGGCGAAGAAAGTAAAAGGACCGCTCGACGAAGTGGTTGAGAAATGGAAGGCCGCGCACGAGCGAAAGAAGGACAGTCCTCCGGGTCCGGTGGTCGTCAGTCCGGGGGATTGCCAGAGTTTCGCAAAGGACATGGTGAAAGCGGGCGAAAAGGAAAAGACCCGCGAAGCCGATGGCCTGTTCAACGCCGGGGCGGTGTATGACGAGTGTGGGATGGCGAAGGACGCCGAGGCGATGTACAAGCAGGCGCTTTCCAAGAATCCCAAGCTGGCACCGGCCATGAACAACTTGGGCGTGATGATGCAGCGTCAGGGGCGAGCGCAAGAGGCGATGCTGCAGTTTGAAAACGCGATCAAAGTTGATCCCAAAAGTCCGCTTGCGGTTTCGGCTTACAACAACCGAGGCGCCCTTTTGTATGAGCGCGCTCGTCAAACGAACAACAAAGCGGGTTATGACGAGGCTGTCGGCCAACTTCGCCGCGCGCTTGCGCTCGATGCCGAGTCGATGGCGGCGTATCAGGTTTTGGCCTCGATCTATTTCACAACGGCAGAAGCGGATCGGTCAAAGCTTCGGCTGGCTCAGCTTGTGTGCGATGAGGCAAAGAAGATCAATCCAGACTACGCGCCGGTGTACAACACCCTTGGTCTGATCAAGCTTCGTAGCCGAGACGTGACGGGGGCACTGACTGAGTTTAGGAAAGCCGCAACGCTCGATCCGGGTCTTGCGGAGGCGCAGCTCAACATCGGTGCCATCAGTCTTTCGGCGCGTAGCTACAAACAGGCGGAAGAGGCATTTCAAGCTGTGCTCAAGAAAGTGCCGAACCACTTTGACGCAACCGTTGGGATGGGCGTGGCGCTGCGTGGCCAACGGAAGGCGGACGAAGCAGAGACTTGGTACAACAAAGCCATTCAGCTTCAAGTCGATCCGAAGGCCGAACCGAGGATTGAGGCGAAAAAGTGCGGCGTGCTCTACAACCTGGGTTTGCTGTATCAGGACTACAAAAACGGGACGCCCGAGGACATGAACAAGGGCAAAGACCTGTTCAACAAGTTCCTGGCGTGCGAGCGGACGGACAAAGAGCACATCGACGATTCTCGACGGCGCATCAAGGACATCGACGATACCTTCAAGGCGCTCGAGGAACAGAAGAAACTCGAGGAAGAACTCAAGAAGGCGCAGGCGGAAATGGAGCGGCAGCAAAAGGCGATGGAAGAGCAGATGAAGAAACAAGGAGGAGGAGCTGCACCGCCCCCGCCTCCACCTGCTGCGGGCGCTGCGCCGCCGAAGTAGTTGAAAACAGGTTACGACGGAGCCCGGCTTGCGAAACCGCGCTCCTCACCTTAGGGTTTGATCACAAACAGGAGGTTTTCGATGCGGAAACTCACATGGGCACTGGCACTGCTTCTTTCGGTTGGCGTAGCACATGCGCAAGATCCGGCGGCAGGTGGAGCGGCAGGGGCGGTAGGCCCCGGCGCTGCGGCGGGCGGAGCGAGCGGCGTTCAATACAAGCAGAAAACGACGTATGACTTTGACGACGACACAGTGGAAGGCGATTTGGTTCGTCCCGATGGCGAAATGATCGACAGCCGTCACAAAGCGAAACACTCCTCGCTCATCAAAATGCGCGAAAACTTCATCCCTGAAATGCTCAAGAGCGTCGAGTTCCTGTAGTCGGCTCCGTCTTTTGC